>Ga0265292_1000387_pt1 | contig 67135 bp, 70 predicted proteins | sample Munlanlewell296A_FD_189080 | JGI IMG/M metagenome (GOLD analysis project Ga0265292, IMG submission 189080) | Leachate microbial communities from a municipal landfill in Southern Ontario, Canada - Leachate well 296A | ecosystem: Engineered > Solid waste > Landfill > Unclassified | place: Canada...
TGACCAGCGGGAATACGGACGCCTAGATACACGCCGTTTCTGCGCATGATCGCTCGTCTTCGCAGCTTAGACCCATCAAACGCGGACTATTCGCGGGAGTTAGCTGCGGAACCCAGGACATAGGGCGAAACGGAGACGGAGGTCGCCGGCACGCCGTCCTCGTACGTTTTGACCGTTTGCCCGTTTCCCGCCATGCACTTCCAACCGCCTGCGGTCGTAATGCGATTCACGCGGCCTTCGGAAACGTAATAGAGATTATCTTGGGGATCGACCGCCACCGCCCATGAGTAGGTGTTACTAAGCCGCCCGGTGCTACCATCAGTCGGATCGATGAGCCATAACCCTCCGTCCGCGCAAGAGGTGAACAAGCGACCCGAGGGCATCGCCGCGAGGTCGCGCACGTGCAGACCCGCGACCGTCGAGATAAGGTCGGGGTCGGGCCTCAGGAACCCGCCGTCGCCCTTGACGAGCAGCCCGGGATCCTGAGGGCTCAAGGAGTGCTGAGCGGAGAGCGTCCAACCGCGTGCGAGCGTGCCTCGCTCGGCGGAGTCCGGGGCCGAGTCCGGTGTGGCAGGCGCTGGGTCGACATGCACGCGCATACGGCTCCAGAGCGTGTAGCGCGGACGAGCGGCTACGTCGGTCGGCAGGATCCCGAATCCGCCGAACGATGCGTTGACCCCGATGTTGTTCGTGCTCCAGGGGTTGTTGCGGTTGCGATAGTAGACCGCGCGGTAGACGTATCCGACCTCGACGATGGCGATCTGCGGGCTGGCCGCGACACGCCCGCGGAAGTCGCGCCCGTCCCAGGTCAGCGACACCGCATCCGGCACGCCCGATGCGACCGGCAGCGTACCTCCAAGCTCTCTGCCGGCGACCCGGACACGTACCACGACCGACTCCACGCTGGCCGGACGTGAGGGATCGGAGAGCGGTACCTCGAAGACGGGCAAACCTCCCGGCGTCCGGCGCGACTCGTAGTGCAGGCTCATCTCCGTGCCGGGAATCGGAACGTCTTCAGAGAAAGTGCGGTTGCGCCGGTCGACACTCGAGCCGACGCACTGCTCGCAGGGAAGGTCGCTGCGATCCACATACGACTCGCTCGGGATACCCGGCGCACGCGCATCGTCCGGCGGTCCGTAGGCGAAGTTGAAGTCATACGTCGAGAAGTGGTCTGTGACGACTCGCATGGATCGCTTCCCCGGCGTGAATCGAGCAGGGTCGTTGAGGCCGGCCGCGTCATCGACCGTCGCGCCATCGCCGTCCATGTCGTCGGCGACCCCGTCCCCCGTCGCGTCCACCCCGTCGACGGCACCGTCCCCGTTCCCGTCCACCAGCGCGACCACGTAGCCGTCCGGGCACGGCACCCAGATGCCACGGTCGCGGTCGAGGTAGCCCACCGGCACGGGCTCGCCGATGGCGAAGCCGAGGAAGTCGTCGACGTAGATCGCGACCGGCTTGGAGAAGCGCACGCTCGTCGCCTCGTCCGCGGAGATGTCCACGCAGTAGGTGTAAGCCGATAGACGCGGCAGTGCTGCGGGCATCGCTGTCTCGGTCGCGAACTCGGTCGCGCGAAGTGTTATGGCGGATAGCGCGACCTCGCCTCCCGAGGGCGTGCGGGCGTACGCGCGGGTATCACCGGTGATGGCGACGGCACAGGACCGCGTACCGTCCTCGTCACTGACGGGGGTCGAGACGTGGACGGCCACGTCTGCGGCGCTGCCCGTGTACGTCACACAGGTAGCTGCGGTGTCCGCGCGCACGAGGTCGACATCGGGCGCCGCCACGACCTCGTTCCACCCCACCGGCACATCGCGGAATGCGGAGATGAAGCCGGATCTCGTGTAGTCCAGGGTCAGTGACCCGCCGCCATGCACCGGGATCGCGAAGCGGCCACTCGAGTCGGTGCGCACGCTGCCGTATTCGCCATGTCCGCGCACGACCGCCTTCACGTCCGCCAGCGGGATCCCGTCCGCATCCCGCACGAGGCCGGTGATGACCGAGAACCGTGGTGAGTAGTACGAACCCACTCGCGCATCGGAAGGCGTCAGACCGAGGTACTCCTCACCTAGACTCCCCGCCGGCATCGCGGAGACGGGCACGGCGCGCAACACGAGCGTCTTGCTCACCTCGCCTGCGGCGTTGCGTGCGACGACGGTGTATGTCGTGTCGACGACAGGTGAGACGGCACGTGTGCCGCAGGCCGACACCGGCCCGATGCCGGGAGAGAGCACGACGCTGTCGGCGCCCTCACTTCCCCAGAAGAGAAGGATGCTGCCCCCGCTCACGATGTAGTCGGCCGAAGCGGCAATCGTCACTCGAGGCGGAGCGAGCAGCACCCGCACGTCAGCGGTCGCGCTGTCCGAAGCACCCTCGTCGTCGGTCACGGTCAGGGTGACGGTATAGGTGCCGGGCAGCACGTAGGTGTGGCTCGCCACCTGACCGGTTCCCTGCTCCCCGTCACCGAAGTCCCAAGCGTATATAGTGATCGCACCGTCGGAATCGAGGCTGCTGGCGGCGTCGAAGCCCACGGTGAGCGGCGCGAAGCCTTCGGCGGGATCGGCGGTGATGGAGGCGCGCGGGACTGCGTTGACGGAAAGTGCACAACTCGCCGATGCCTCACCGGTCTCGTTGCGGGCGAGGAGTGTGTATGTCGCGTCCTCGCCCGGCGACACGAGCATGCTTCCCGTCGGCGGCACGGGGCCGACCCCGGACAGGGTTAGTTCGCTGGCGTCGACGGCCGACCATGAGAGCAGGGCGGAGCCGCCCGCGAGGATGCGCTCGGGGGAGATGGAGATGCTGGCGACAGGAGCCGGGAGCGCAACGTGGACGGACGCCGTGGCGCTCGCCTCGCCCGAAGCGTTGCGTGCGGTCACCGTGTACGTGGTGTCGAACAGCGGCATAATGGCGATCGTTCCCGAGGAAGCCACCGGTCCGATGCCAGGCTCGATGACGACACTCTGAGCACCCGTGCTGCCCCAGGAGAGCAGCGCGACCCCGCCACGGACGATCGTCGGGGGTGAGACGGCGGCCTCCACCGTCGGGGGTGCGAGCAGCACACGCACCGCGGTGCTCGTTGTCCCCACCGCTCCGTGCTCGTCCGTCACGGTCAGTGTCGGATGGTACTCGCCCGGCGTCGCGTACGTGTGCCACACCACGGTCGCCGTGGAGTCGATGCGGCCATCGGGCTCGACGTCCCACGCGAACGTGAGCGCATCGCCCTGAGCATCCGTGCTGTGCGAAGCGTCGAGGAAGACCGCCAACGGCGCGAATCCGGTATCGGGCGAGGCACTCGCGCGGGCGGTCGGGGCGGTATTCGAGTACGCGCGTACGGGGGTGAAGGATAGGAATGGCGCATACGCGCTTGCACGGTGTGTGCTGTGCTCGTAGGCGCGCACGGTGAAGCGATATTCGCTCCCGTAGGTGAAGCGCACCGCCCCCGGAACGCTGAACGTCGTGGCCTGCAGCCCATCGCGGCGGAAGACGTTATCGCCGCTCTTGGTCTCGATCCTGATCTCGTAGCGCGTCGCGCCAGGAACGGGAAGCCAGGAGAACGTCGGAGAGACGGTGAGCACCTCGCCGGCCGGCGCGACCAGCTGCGGCGTCGCGAGATCCTCGATCTTGTAGTTCTCGCGACCCCACGTGTCCGCCACGGCCGGAGGCGGCACGAGCATCGCGAAAGTGAGTAGCAGCGCCAGGACACGACGGAACGGCATGTGACGACCCCCTTTGCGCGACCGACCGTCCCCTCGGCAGCCGCACGACTCCCCGATTCCGTCATCCTGCATCATCCAGGCAGGTCCTGTCAGTGACCCACATCACAGAACGGCGAGTTTCTCGGGAAACCGACGAACGGTATGATTCGCGCGATGGGCGCTCCGGTTCCGCCAGCGGCACCCTGGTCTTCTCCTACAACACCGACTTCGCGCTCTCGAGCATGGGCTGCGCAGGGACGGTGCAGGCGCTGTCCTACGACGCGGACGATCTGCTCACCGGCGCTTCTCCCTTCGCGATCTCCCGTACCGCCATCGCCGGTCTCCCGACCACCGTCACGGCCCCGGGGCTCTCGCTCTCCCGCTCCTTCTCTTCAAGGTAGCGTGAGGCTGCGCTCGCGGAGTCACGCCGTGTGCGGCTTCGCGCCCACCTCGGTATCGTAGGCTGCCTGGGCGCGGAGCCAGTAGCCGTTGGACAAGCCGAAGAACCTGCAGAGGCGCAGATCGGTGTCCGCGGTGATCGCGCGCCTACCGGCGACGATCTCGCCGATGTGCTGTGCCGGCACGCCGATCTCCTTGGCGAGGCGGTACTGGGAGAGACCCATCGGTACCAGGAACTCCTCGCGCAGGAGCTCGCCGGGGGTCACTGGCTTGAGCTTGGGCACCGTCATCACCTCTTCTCGACCCTACCCCCGCGACAGCGCCGCGTCGACCTTCGCGATGAGCTCCGCCGTATCGCGGTAGAGGTTCTCGGCGTATTCCCCGAGCGACTCGCGCGAGAACGAGTCCATCTCCGGGTCGCCGAACTCGTAGACGAACGAGTCGCGCAGCCCCAGGTCGAGCCGCTCCCACATCGAGGACGACTGGAGCGTCACCGCCACGCGGCACTCGTAGACCTTCGAGCGCGAGGACTCCCCGCTTCCGTCGAGGAAGACGCGCCCGCCATCGACGAGGCGCGCCCACGGCGGGTCGATGCGATGCCGCGCCATCAGCTCCCGCTCGAGGGGATGCGGGTAGATCACGAGCGTGCGACCGCGTTCGCGCGCGTACTCCGCGAGCGCCTCGATCGCGGCCTCGCTGGCGACGTGGTACGGATTCCCGAGATGATCGCCTCGCCGGATCGCCTCCGCATCGTCGCACTGGTAGAGACCGCCGCGGCGCGCCCACTCCCCCGACGAGAAGAAGCCGATGTCGTAGCGCGGCTCGCCCGGCTCCAGATCGATCGTGTCGAGCAGGTACTCCTGCCCGCGGTAGAGGACCTCGCTCGCCTTGAAATGCCCCTCCGCGCGGTAATGCTCCACCTCGGCGAGATTCACCTTCGACGTGAGCACGACAGGCACGGGCAGATGGAAGTAGCGGCAGTTCCGGTAGAGCGGGATGTTCTGGAAGACGACGTAGACCTCGAGGTCTGTGTGCTCGTGGAGGAAGGTGGCCATCACGTACGGCCGCCGGTCGTAGAGGCCGAAGAGGTAGACGCGCTCGAGCCCCGGCGCCGCGCGCAGGTACGCCTGGATGTCGAGGAAGACTCCGCCGAGCCACGCGTAGCGCCTCGGGGACCAGTCGAGCAGCGCGCCGAGGCCGGCGAGCACGCCTCGCGCGTACCACCCGGCGCTGCGGCCGGGACGGCCGGCGGCCGGCACGCGATAGCAGCCGCGGCCGACGAAGTCGACGCCGGTCCCGAAGTGGTGGCGGACGAAGAAGCGGCGGTACTCGCGGAAGCGCGCGCTCGGCGCGGCCGGGTCGTAGACGGCGACGCGGTTCTCGAGCGGCTCGGCGCCGCGCAGCCGGCGCAGCGGCGAGAGCGTGACGGTGCGCAGGAACCGCGCGCGGTCGCGCAGCCACGAGCGCGGCCCGGGATCCGGCAGCACACGCAGCGCGAGCGAGCGCGCCATGAGGCCGGTGTCGTGGCCGCGCGAGATGGCGCGCCACACGAGACGCTCGACGTCGAGCCCCGCCACCGGCGCGCCTAACCCTCGGCGGGCAGGTCGAATGCGACGTCGTGGAAGCGCTTGCGCGTGTCGCGCAGCGACGGGAGCCGCTCGCGCAGGACCGCCGTGATGCGCTGCGCCGCGCGGCCGTCGCCGTACGGGTTCGCCACGCCCTTCGCCGCCGCGCGGACCGCCGGGGTGAGCGCGCGCTCGACGGCGGCGAGGATCGCGTCCTCGTCCGCCTCGCAGCGGAAGACGCTCGCGGCGGCGATGCGGCCGCGCTGGCGGTCGCCGACGTCGACGGTGGGGACGCCGAAGGACGGCGCCTCGATGACCCCGCTCGACGAATTGCCGACGACGACGTCGACCTGCGCGAGCAGCGACAGGTATCGCACGCTGCCGAGAGAGGCGTAGGCGACGGACCGGTCGGGGTTCGCGTCGAGGAAGGAGTCGAGCATCCGGTTGATCCCGCGGTTCCCGGGGTCGGCGTTCGGCCGCGTGAAGACGAGCCGGAGGTCGCAAGTGCGCTCGAGAGCCGAGAGCAGCGCCGCGAACTCCGTCTCTCCGCTCGTGGAGAGCGTCACCGGGTGGAACGTCACGACCGCGCTGCACGGTCCGAGCTCGAACCCGATCTCGCTCTCGAGCTCCTCGCGGGAAAGGCGCTCCACGTTCAGCGCGTTGTCGACTCCGAGCGCCCCGACGGCGAAGACGCGGTCGGGCTCCTCGCCGAGCTGGACGACCCTGCGCCGGTACGGCTCGGCCGAGGTGAAGTGGAGCATGCTCATCTTCGTGATCGCATGGCGCATCGCGTCGTCGATCGCTCCCTCGGTGAGTTCGCCGCCGTGGAGGTGCGCGATGGGGATGCGCGCGAGATGCGCGGCGACGGCCGCCGACAGCGTCTCGAAGCGGTCGCCCAGGAGCACGACGCAGTCGGGAGCGAGGCGCGCGAACGCGTCGGCGAAACCGATCACGCCGAGGCCGGTCGACTTCGCGGCGCCCACCTCGGTGTCGCTGGCGAGCAGCATCTCGACCCGCTCGTCGACCCTTCGCCCGTCCGCGAGGATCTCGTCGACGGTCATGCCGAAGGCCGGCGAGAGGTGCGCGCCGGTCGCCACGAGCAGGACGTCGAACGCCGGATCGGCTTCGAGCGCGTCGAGCAGCGGGCGGAAGAGCCCGTACTCGGCACGGGTGCCGGTCACCACACAGACGCGTTCGGCCATCTCCCCGCCTCGTCTCTCCGCCCCGCTGAGGGCGGCTCGTCTCACAGCTCGATCGGTTCGTCCGGGTCGAAGTCGCGCCGCGCGATCGTCCCGACGACCTCGTCCAACAGCATCGGGCTGATGCCCGTCCCCGGCCTCTTCACCGCCAGGTCGGCTTCCACGAGGACGTCACCTTGGCGGATCCGCCGCGCGGCGACGATGCTCTTGCGAGCCACCGCGGCGTTGCGCACCTCCGTCGCGCTAGGCACCTTGACGCCCGTCCCTAGCGCGACCTCGATGTCGCGGATCGCCGCGACCATCGCGGCGAGCTCCTCCGGCTCCGCGCTCGCCGGATGGTCCGGGCCGGGCAGCGTCCGGTCGAGGGTGAAGTGCTTCTCGATCATCACGGCGCCGAGGGCGACCGCAGCCACCGCGACGTGGGTGCCACGCGTGTGGTCGGAGTACCCGACCCGCACGCCGAAGGCATCGCGGATGGTGTTCATCGCCCGCAGGTTCACCTCGACCATCGGCGTCGGGTACTCGGTGGTGCAGTGAAGCACCGTCACGGCGGAGGAGGGAAGGCCGTCGGCCTTCAGTACGTGGAGCGCCGCGCCGACCTCGTCGAGCGTCGCCATCCCCGTCGAGAGGATGACCGGGCAGCCGAGCTCGCCGACGCGCCGAAGGTACGGAAGGTTCGTGAGCTCGCCGGACGGGACCTTGATCATCGGCACGCCGAGCCCGTCGAGCAGATCGATCGCTTCGAGATCGAACGGCGACGAGAGGAAGGTGATGTGCCGTTCCGAGCACCTCGCCATGAGCGCGATGTGGTCGGACTCGGTGAGCTCGAGGCGTTCGAGCATGTCGTACTGCGACTCGTCGTCCCCGGTCGTCTCGACCTGGTAGCCGGCCTTCGGCGCGATGCGTGTCAACAGCGTCGCCGCTGAAAACGTCTGGAACTTCACGGCGTCCGCTCCGGCCTCGGCCGCCGCGTCCACCATCTCGAGCGCGCGAGCGAGCGAGCCGTTGTGGTTGACGCCGGCCTCGGCGATCACGAGCACGCGCGAGCCGGTGCGCTTGCGGGCGTCGCTCATCGACTACCTCCCTCGGTCGGGCGGTCCCACACCGGGCGGCAGGGATTCCCGTAGGCGATGACGCCCTCGTCGATATCGTCGACGACGGTGCTCCCGACGCCGACGACCGAACCCGCGCCGATGCGCACGCCCTGCTTGACGGCCGAGCCGGTGCCGATGTGACTGCGGTCCCCGACCTCGACCATGCCGGAGAGCGCGGCTCCCGGCGCAATGTGGGCGAACCGGCCGACGCGGCAGTCGTGGTCGACGACCGCGCCGGTGTTGACGATCGCGCACGCCCCGATGACGCTGCCGGGACCTACCGACGCGTTCGCGGCGACGAAGACGCCTTCCTCTAGCGTCGCAGCGGGCGAGACCCACGCGCGCGGATGCACCACCACGGGCAGGCTGCACCCGGCCGCTTTCGCAAGATCGAACAGGCGCACGCGCGCGGCCGGATCGCCGGTCGATCCCAAGGCGATGACGCACGCGCTCACGCCTTCGGCCACCAGCCTCGGTAGGTCCTCGTCGCCGCCGACGACCGGGACGCCGAGCACCTCCTCACCCATACGTGAGGGCAGATCGAGCACGCCGAGAGGCTCGAAGACACCGCCCGCGCGCAGCGCGTCGACGACGACCTTCGCGTGGCCGCCTCCGCCGATGACGATGATGCGCTCCACCGAGCTCCCCCCTCGCCCGCCGCTAGCCGCGGCAGACGTCGCGCACGACCCGCGCGACGCGTTCGACGTCGGTCCTTGTGAGGTTCGTGCTGCACGGGACGTTCAGCACGCGCTCCCAGAACCACTGTGCCCGTTCTATGCCCCACGCACGCGCGGCACGGTACGGCGCCTGGCGATGGTTGAGCTCCCAGACGGGGCGGCTCTGTATGCCCTCCTCGTGCAGCGCGGCCATGACCTTCTCGCGATCGGCTCCCGCCTCGTCCGGCTCGATGAGCACCGAGTAGAACCAGTGGTTCGAGCTCGTCCCCTCGGGCACCCCGAGCACCGATACCCCCGGCACGCTCTGGAGCGCATCGACATACGCCGCGTGGTTCTCCCGTTTCACCTTGATGTAGCGGTCGAGCAGCTCGAGCTGCGCGAGGCCGATCGCGGCCTGGACGTTGGTTAGGCGGTAGTTGTAGCCGACCTCGTCGTGGATGTAGCGGACCGTGTCGGCCTTCGCCTGCGTCGTGAGGTGTCGCGCGTGCTGGGCGAGAGCCGCGTCCGGGCTGACGAGCATGCCGCCGCCGCCCGAGGTGATGATCTTGTTCCCGTTGAACGAGAAGGCCCCGAAGGTCCCGACCGAGCCGGTATGGCGTCCCGCGAGCGGGCCCGCGGTCCACGTCGAGCCGATCGACTCAGCGGCGTCCTCGACGACCGGCAGCCCCCAGACGTCGGCGATCTCGAGCAGGGAGACCATGTCGCACGGATTGCCGAAGACGTGCACCGGCATGATCGCCTTGACGACGCACCCGGTCGCGCGATCGACCACGCCGCGGTCCGTCCTCTCGCACTCGGACTCGAGGAAGCCCGCCACCTTCGCCGGGTCGATGTCCATGAAGCCGTCGCAGTCCATGAAGACCGGCGACGCGCCGGTGTAAGCGACGGCGTTCACGCTCGCGATGAAGGTGATCGTCGGGACGATGACCTCGTCGCCGGGACCGACGCCGAGAGAGAGGAGCGCCACGTGCAGCGCGGCCGAGCCGCTCTGGCACGCCACGGCGTTCGGCGCGCCCGTTCGGTCGCACATCGAGTCCTCGAAGGCGGTCACGAAGCGGCCGGCGGTCGAGACCCAACCGGTGTCGAGGCACTCCTTGACGTATCTCCATTCGTTGCCGCCGAGCACGGGCTCGCTCAGCGGGAGGAACGGCGCGTCAGACATTGTAGAGGTCCCACTTGTAGCGGCCGAGGTTCGCGGGGTCGCGGAACCACTCCACGGTGCGCTCAAGCCCTTCGCGCAGCGTGACCTTCGGCTCCCACGACGTGAGCGAGCGGATGAGCGTCGTGTCGGCGAGCAGCCGCTCGACCTCGCTCTTCGCGGGGCGCAGGCGCTCGTCCTTCGTCGTGACGGTCGCGCCCGGTCCCGTGATCGCGATGAGCGTCTCGGCGAGCTCACCGACGGAGATCTCCTTGCCGTTGCCGATGTTGACCTCGCGCCCCACGGCTTCGTCGCACTCGGCGAGGGCGATGAAGCCCGCGCACGTGTCGGCGACGTAGTTGAGGTCGCGCGTCGGGCTCAGCGAGCCGAGCTCGATCGTCTTCGCCCCTGAGAGCAGTTGCGTGACGATCGTCGGGATGACGGCGCGGGCCGACTGGCGCGGGCCGTACGTGTTGAACGGCCGCGCGGTGACGACGGGCAGGTCGAAGCTGCGGAAGAAGGACTCGGCCATCTTGTCGGCGCCGATCTTCGACGCCGAGTACGGCGATTGCCCCTGCAGCGGGTGGTTCTCGTCGATGGGAACGTAGCGCGCGGTCCCGTAGACCTCCGAGGTCGAGGTGACGACGACGCGGGCCGTTCCTTGATCGCGCGCCGCCTGGAGCACGTTGAGTGTGCCGCGCACGTTGGTGTCGACGTACGAGTCGGGCGAGTGGTACGAGAACGGGATCCCGATGAGCGCAGCGAGATGGAAGACGACGTCCACGCCCTTCATCGCCTCGCGCACGCCGTTGGGATCGCGCACGTCTCCGGCGAAGACGTCGAGGCCGCGCAGCGTGTCCGCATCGAGCGTGTCGAGCCATCCCCACGAGTTGAACGAGTTGTAGAAGACGAACGCGCGCACGTCACACCCGTGCGCGAGGAGCGATTCCGTGAGGTGGCTCCCGATGAAGCCGTCCGAGCCGGTGACGAGCACCTTCTTGCCGCGCAGATCCATGGGTCGACCCCTTCCGTCACCGATGATTGTACGGGTCGGACCGCGTGCGTGCGACCATCGCGGCGTGACGGTGGAGCGACGGCACGGTGACGGCGCCTAGCATGGTCGCCGACGCACTCTCGAACGCACGACCGCGAGCCGCGGTATACTTCATGTGATCCCACAGCCTCGATGGCCCTTGGATCTGCGACTCGGAGGGACCATGGATTCCGCGACCGACATCATAGCCGCGATCACCGGCGCCACGCCTGAGTACGAGCGGCGCTACGGCGTACTTCGTCTCGCGGTCTTCGGCTCGATGGCGAGGGGTGACGCGCTCCCGGATAGCGACGTTGACGTCCTCGTCGAGTTCGAGCGGTCGTCTTTCGACGCATACATGGACCTCAAGTTCGGTCTTGAGGACTTGATCGGCAGACGGGTCGACCTGGTGATCGCGAGCACGCTCAAGCCGCGCATCCGCGATCGCATCCTGGCGGAGGCCCGCTTTGTCGCGTGATCCGCTCGTCTTCCTGGACGACATCCTCGATTCCGCCGGCAGGATCGCGGAGTACCTTGCCGGCATCGACCGCGATGCGTTCGCTGGCCAACCTCTGCTGCAGGACGCCGTCCTCCGGAATCTCGAGGTCATCGGTGAGGCCGCCAAGCAGCTGCCCGACGACATCAAGGCGAAGATCGAGGGTGTCGAGTGGCGCAAGATGTCCGGGATGCGCGACGTCCTCATACATGAGTACTTCGGGGTGGACCTGGACATCGTCTGGGATGCCGCGACGGTCAAAGTGCCACTCCTGGCGGAGGCGGTCCGCGCGTACCGCGCCTAGCGCTCCCCGTGCTCGAAGCCGGTGTCGTCCGCCGTGTGGCCGGCGGTCTCCTCGGACTGCGCCGCCAGCGCGGCCTCCTCGTCGGGGGCGAGCCGCCCGCGGCGCGCCCGCACGCAGTCGAGCGTCTGCCGCAGCTCGCGCGGGGTGATGACGTCGAGCGCCACGAACGCGGCGAGACCGATCACGAGGACGACGAGCTTCAGCGCGATCGTCGCGAGCAGCGGGAGCCCGAGAGATGTGACGCCGAGACCGGCGGCGAAGACGCCGAGGAAGATCGCGGCGGTCTTCGCGAGGCGCGCGTCCTCGAATCCGACCGGCGAGAACCGCCCACTCACCACGCGGGAGATCGCGGCCATCAGCAGGTAGGCGGCGAAGGTGTTCCATGCCGCGGCGAACATGCCGTAGCGCGGGATGAGCCACCAGTTCAGCCCGATGTTGAAAACTGCGGCGATAGCCGAGATGAGCGGCACCCAGCCGGTCTTCTTCGCGTAGAAGATGCCGGTCGACAAGACCGAATACATCGCGAAGCCCCAGTACCCGGCGACGACGATCGGCACGACGCCGGCGGCCTCGTGGTACCGGCTCGCGGCGAGGAAGAGCAGCAGCTCGCGAGCGAGGAGCATGAACGCCATGCCCGCCGCCGTCACGACCGCCGCGTACACGGTGGTGAGCCTCGGCAGCATCTTGCGCCCGTCCTCGCGGCCGGCGAGGTCGTAGTAGATCGGCCCCCACGCCTGGTTGATCGCGACCGAGACCAGGTTCATCACCATGCTGATGTTGTAGGCGAGCGAGTAGAGGCCGACCTCGCGCAACGAGGTGTAGCGCTCGAGCATGTAGCGGTCGGCGAAGGTGAGTATCCAGCCCGCGAAGAAGTGCGGCACCAGCGGGAGGCCGAAGACGAGCGAGCGGCGCAGCCACTTCCACGAGAACGCCGGCCGCATCTCGCGCGCGAGCAGGACGAGCGCGGGCAGCGCAAGCAGCATCGCCGCGGCGAGCGTGCCCTTGAGACTCCCGAGCGCCCCTTGGCGCACCGCCACGACGAAGTAGAGCGTGAAGGCGGTGTTGAGCGCGAAGCTCGTCAGCTGGAACGCTGTGTGCGTCGCCGCCTGCCCGCGCGCGCGGTTGACCGCCTGCAGCAGTGCGAGCGGCAAGCCCAGGTACGCCGTCGACAGCGCGACGACCAGGTACGGGTTGAACGTGAACGCCTTCGAGCGGATGAGATGCGGGGCGGCGGCGGGTCCGAATACCATCGCGAGCCCGAAGAGCACGCCCGCGAAGAGCATCACGAACGCGACGACGCTGAAGAGCAGGGAGCGGATCTCCTCTTCGTTCCCTTCCGTCTGCGTCGCGCGGAAGTACAGCGTCAGCGAGCCGTTCTGCCCGACGAGCATGATGGTGCCGACCATCGACGTGACCATCGTGGCGAGCGACATGAGGCCGTAGTCGGCCGGGAGCAGGAAGCGAGTGTAGATGGGGACGAGGATGATGCCCGCGGCCTTCGGGAGCATGCTCCCCAGGCCGTAGACCGTGGTGTCCTTGAAGGCGCGCTTGATCTCCTTGAACACGCGGCGTGCGTCCCCTCTCGCGGCGTCGTCTCGCCGAATCCTACCATCCGAACAGGCCGGGGCGCCCCCGGGCGTCACCGAGACGTGATGAGGCGGGGCGGGAAGGTAAGCCCCTTCGGGCGAGCTCCGCGCCACGGCCGAGCCCTGCGGTCTCGGCCTGCGCTCCGGATCGCCCGTCGGGACTCACCTTCCCGCCCCTGGTGAACGCGCTGTGAGTCGGGATATACAGACTGTGATCGCTCTCGAGCATATCTCGCGCGGCCCAACGAAACCGCTGGTGAGCGCGGGATTACGGAGACCAGCCGTCCGAGACGGTGACGTCTTATGCAGAAAGTGGCAGTCTGTGCACGTGGATAGTGCAGACTGTCCAATCATTGTTCGACGCGAGACAGCGGGGTTCAATTGCAGGGATCGTCGTAGTGGCGGGCGGCAGGTAGGGGGACCTCATGCAGGCGCAGTTGGTTTCCTCGGTTCTCGAGCCGGGAGTCAAGCGTGTTGGAGTATCCACAGACCGGGAACGGCGCAGGGCATGACTGTGCCAGCCAGGGAGCACGCACAACCATGCACGCGATCGGCCGTAGCGGCGATCGCGTGTGCCGCCGCCTTCCTTGTCCTGTGCGCCCTCCCCACAGAGGCCGCCGCCTTCTCGCTTGCCGGTACGGGCCAGAGCCTGGGATCGATCCCTAACGGCGTAGGCTCTATCGCGGTTGGCGACATGGACTCCGACGGGGATGCAGACATTGTGGTCGCCTCCCAGAGTCGGGGAGCCATCATTGAAATCTATCTGAACGACGGACACGGTTCGTTCGCAAGTACGGAGGACACGTTCCCAGTGACAAGTGACCCAAACCCTCTCTGGAACTTCGGAATCGTTCTCCGGGATTTCGATAAGGACGGACGACTTGACATCGCGACGGCAGACGCATGGCGTGGTGTGAGCGTCTACACGAACTCCCCGGGAGGCGACTTCAGCCTGTCTCAGACAATCCTGGTTCCCGCTGTGAATGAAGTGAAAGGGATCGATGCCGCCGATATCGATCTTGACGGGGACGACGACCTTGTCTTCGGCGGCCACAACGGCGACCCCGATCGTGCCGACCGGGTCTACCTGAACAACGGGTCTGGTCGTTTCACTGACTCGGGCCAACGAATCGGCGACGATGTCACTTGGGACACCGTCTTCGGGGACCTCGACAACGATGGAGACCCCGACTACGTTTCCGTGAACCGATACCGCGAGAATCCGGCCAAGGTACACATCAACAACGGCAGGGGCGTGTTCTCTAACTCGGCACCTCTACCGACGACCCAGGACGACGACTCCTACGACGTCAAGCTGGCGGATCTGGATCTGGACGGCCTGCTTGAGGTAGTCGTCGCCGACTCATTCGATCCCGTGCATTCCTCTACGAGCAAGATCTTTCGGAACGGAGGCGCCGCCGGCTTCGAACTGATGGAAGGACTATTGAGTCCGGCGGGCTCCGAGGCGAAGAGCGTCGATGTCGTCGATCTCACCAACGATGGGGTTCCCGACATCGTCCTGGGCAACTGGAACGGGGGAGACGACCTGTGCCGAGGCGACGGTCAAGGCGGCTTCATCCGAGAGACGCTCGAAGGACTTCCCGCCCAGACTGTGGCGATCGCTGCCGCCGACTTCGACGGCGACGGCCGGATCGACGTCGTTACAGGTGATGCTCTCAGCGGGACCTACACGGTTCACCTGAACAATGAGGACTCCTTGGCACGCAACGCGCCTCCTGCTCCTCCGTCCGCTCTCCACGCTGCATCCCGCGACGCTAGGGTCCGCCTCTCCTGGGCACCCGGTTCCGACTCGATCACCCCCCCGAACGGCCTCACCTACAACGTCCGCGTGGGCACCGGCCCCGGGAAGAGCGATGTCGTTTCTGGTTGCGCGGCGAACGGGCCGGGACAGGTACACGTACTCTTTCGCGACCTGCGTCTTCCGGCGACGGGCACGTTCTACTGGAGCGTCCAGACCGTCGATGGGTCTTTCGCGCGATCGACTTGGTCGTCAGAAGCAACGTTCACGATGACGAGGCTAGCCCGGACTTCCTCCTCGTCGATCGTCAGCTATGGCGCCACCTACTACTTCACCGGCAACCTGACATCGAATTCGAGGCCACTGGCCGGGCAGCGGGTATTCCTCGAGAGGTCGGCCGACGGAACGTTCTTCTACGCGACCACCATCGCAGCCACCACGACAGCCACCGGCACCTTCTCCTTGAGCGCTAAGCCGACCGCAAGAACCTGGTACCGCGCGCGGTTCTCCGGTACGGCCACGCATATCGGCTCCGTGAGCACTGCGGCCGTAGTCTCCGTCAGAGCCTACGTGGGCACACCGGTCGCACCGTCGGCGATGTACCGCACGAGGTACTACCCGGTCTATGGCTACCTCAAACCGCGCCATACCCCGGGCACCTACCCGATGCGCATCTACAAGTACCGATACGTGTCGGGCAGATGGAGGAGCTACGGTTATGTGAAGGCCAAGGCGTACGACTACTCGTCCTACACGAAGTCCAAGGTCTTGGTGAAGTTGCCATACGGAGGCAGGTGGCGCCTACGGGCGTATCACCCCGCGGACAGCGGCCATCTCGCGAGCTGGTCGAGGGGCTACGATTACGTGACGGTGAGGTAGGAGCGGTACGCTGGTGGAGCCCTGGATCGGGACCCGGCGACCGAACGTACGAAGCCGTCCACGATAGCCCACCATTGACGTAGGTCGGAGAGGGCTGCGTCGAACCAGCGCATCAACACAGACGCGGCTTCGCCGCGCTGGTTATGCGCAACACGTTCGACAGACACATAGTTCGGAGGTACCCGTGCGCGAAGAAGTCGCTACCGATCTGCGGCTGTGGGACGGGTGGACGGACCTCCACATGTCGGGCACCGGCTACGACGTCGAGGGGTTCATCGCCAGCCCGGAGTCTCGTCCCTTCGACTGGGTGACACGCGAGGTCGTGGGCGACGTTGCCGGCAAGAGGCTGCTTCACCTGCAGCCCCACATCGGACTCGACACACTGCGATTCGCTCTTGCTGGCGCGGCGGACGTTACGGGCGTGGACTTCTCGCCACGCGCCGTAGCAGCCGCGCGCTCGATCGCGGCTCGGCTTGAGCTGCCCGTGCGGTTCGTCCAGGCAGACGTCGCGGAGCTGCCCGATGACGTGCCTGAGACGGCGTACGACGTCGTGTTCACGTCGTATGGAACCATCATGTGGCTGCCCGACTTGGACGGATGGGCCCAGATGATCGCGTCTCGGCTTGCTCCGGGCGGGGTGTTCCACATCATCGACGTGCACCCGTTCCTGACGGTCTTTGATGACGTAACGACGGAACCAGTGCTTGGCGTGCGCTATCCGTACTTCTCGCGGGAGCCTATTCGATTCGAAGAGCACGGCAGCTACACGGACCGAGAGGCTGACTTCGTCGCAGACTCCTACGCATGGCAACACACGTTCTCGGAGATTGTCGGCTCACTACTGAAGCACGGCCTTCAGATCCAGCGGCTACAGGAGTATCCGGTGGTGCCGTGGAAGGTGCTTGAGTTCATGGAGGAGGACGCAGACGGACTGTGGAGGATGCCGGCGGGCATCGGTGACATTCCCCTGATGTTCTCGCTCACCGCATGCAGGCCAACGACGACGCGCTGACGCAAGTCGGTCGCGCTGCGTAGGTTCAAGTTTGAACTGCACCACTTAGCTCTGCAGCGCGTTAGACACAACCGCCGACAGGCGCTGGCGTCCCACACAAGATACGCTATCATGTACCTGATAGCATCCATCATCTTGGAGGTCCGCGATGGCACCGCTCCGTCCATCCACTGACGTCCGTCCGGTCACGGAGTTCCGCGCACACGCTTCAGAGGTGCTGCGGCAGGTCCACTCTACTGGGCGTCCGCTGATTCTTACGCAGAATGGACGTAGCGCGGCCGTCCTCTTGGACGTCGACGTCTACGAGGATCTGCTCGACCAACTCGCCTTCATGAAGAGTGTCCAGACGGGACTCGCGCAGGCCGACGCGGGCCAGGTCATCGCGCACGAGGAAGTTGAGCGACGCCTCCGGGAACGCTATCTCAAGTGAGAGTCGTCTGGTCTTCGCTGGCCGATGAACAGGTGGACGAGGCGGTGGCGTTCATCGCCGCAGACCGTCCGGTTGCCGCTAGTCAATGGCTGGAGCGGCTTCTCGACCAGGTAAGATCGCTCGTGGCCTTCCCTGACAGCGGAAGGGTCGTCCCTGAACTGGAGCGCGACGAGGTCCGGGAACTCCTCGTCGACCCATATCGGGTTGTCTACAGGCGCGGCACCAACTTAGTCGAGATCGTCACCGTCTGGCATGCGCGTCGCGAGTTGCCCCTCGACGCGCTGGACTAGGGTGTGTCGAACCAGCGCTTCGACACAGACTGGCCGGCCCTCGCGTTCGGCGGAGAAGTAGCACGGACCTTGGAGGCAGCATGCGGCGACCGCTGATTGTCCTCTTCGGCACTCTCTTGACCTGCGCCCTGCTTCTTCCGTCGGTGGGATGCAGCGGCAACATGGAAGACTCCGTCTCCCGGGGCAGTCGCGAAGCGAGCGTCGCGCTCCCTCCGCACACTATCAAGACCGGCGGACGCATCGTGAAGGGGAGCAGTCCCGTCCTCTCCATCCGCCTGGATCGAGCCACGGCGTCGGTCAGCGAAACGATCACGGCGAACGTGAAGTACTCCAACGTGACGACGACAACCGCGGTCATCCTCTATGGGGGTGTTCACTACTTCTACGTCCGTGCCACGTCATCCACGGGGGGCGTCGTGTTCGACTCCTGGCCCTATCCGCCAGGGGCATCGCTTGTGGCGAACAGCCGGCGACTCGCGCCGGGAGAGACCATCTCGGGCTCGATCGGATTCCGCGTTGACGAGCCCGGAACGTACGCGGTCGTTGCCTACCTGGGCGATCGCGAGACCCCGTCAGTCAATCTCGTCGTCACCCGATAGCCCGCCGAACAAGCGCAACGCAGAACGCATGATGAGAGACATCACGCGCGTCGAGCAAGTGCTTCCAGCGGACGCGGTGACGGTTCGCGATAGACTAGACCGGTAATGACGCGCCGCTGAGGCGCAATGCGTTCGGCAACATGCGTGGCTCGCTCTTGTGAACTGGCGCTTGGGGCGAGTGATGCTCCCGCGTGAGCGAACAGCGGACACGATGCGGTCCCGGCTGTCGAAAGGGTGGTCATGCTCGGAGGTCTCATCGCAGCCGCGCTGCTATCCGGCGTGTGCGCACACATCGTGGGGTACGCCTTCGTGGCCCCCCGCGAGTCGATCCTGCGCTCCCGCGGGGGTGGACTGCTCTTGAGCGCATCCGTGCTGATGGCGCTCGCCATGCCGCCGATGCTGGCCCAGATGATCTCGGCGGAGACGATCGGCACATGGCCCGCGGGGTTGGGCGCCGATACGTACCACACGCTGTGGGTGGTGCTCGCGACGGCGGGGCTGCTCACAGGACTGCGTGCATGGCGCATGCGGTTCGGACGCGGCATCGCCGGCGCGTTCACGCTCGATGAGTCGCCGGCAGGCCGTGCGCAGGGCCAGCTGCCGCTTGCGGACTCGCTCCACGCCGCGCTGGACGTGCTCGCTCGCGAGACCCCCACCGAACGCGATATCGGACGCCTGGCCGACGCGATCCGCGCCGTGAGCTCGCGTTTCTGGCATCAGCTCCCCGAGAAGGATGGCGAGGTCTACAACCTGGTGCGCGGCCACGTGCCTCCGGAGGTCGCCGCCGACGTCACGCGCCTTCTGCTGGAAGGAGCGCAGCGGAGGCCGCGGGAGTAGGGCGAACCCGCGCGTCAACCAGAAAGGGCGCGCTGGGGTATGCTCTGGCCGTGGCGCGGGGAACGCCCCGCAGGTTTCGCGCGACACGTTCGACAGAACGATCCCCATAGCTGTGTCGCTCTCTCTGCGGAGACGGTCATATCGGCAGCACGCCGATGACATGGATCCATCTTCGGGAGGAAGGTCATGCTGAAGCCGAACATCGAACTGATCCGCGACGAAAGAGCCCAGGTGCTGCTGACCTGGCACAAGCCCGACGGCGAGGGCGGGACCATCCCCATCGCGATGGAGTTCTCGGACGCCATCGACGAGGAGACAAGGCAGCGGATCATCGCTGTATGTGAAGGCCCTGTCCGTGTGATGGAGGGTGGCACATCCCGAACGGCGCTCTCCGGAAGCTCCGCGCACTTCCTCGGTCTTCCCAAGGTCCTGACACGGTTAGGGTTCCGAACTCGGGCCTTCTAGCCATGCGAGAGACCGAGGGGGCATCTCGTGCGCGCCACGTCAGGCGCACCGGGACGATCCTGTGGGACGAGGCAAGCGCCTTCGTCGGCTTCGTACTCGGCTAGTCGGTGGAGCCGTGCTCCGCGCTTTCGCCCAGGAGAGACCCGAGCGTTATCTCGGACATGGCGTGCACGTCCCCGCGGCGCCACTCGCTGCTGCTGACGCGTATCGCTTCGTCGAGCGCGGGCACCGAGTCTGTGTCAAGCACCCTGAGCAGGTGCTTGAACTGTTCGTTCGTCATGACCAACAACCTCCGTCGCTTTCGCCCTTGCGTTCTCGCCGCTCGTCTGGTGGGTCCTTCAGCAAGCGATTCACAAAACTTAAGAAAGCAACTGCCGGGCCAGGTTGGGCGTCGCAGCATGCCGGAAGCGCTGGGGTTCGCGGTACCCTGGCGGGAGCTCCGTAGGGCGATCCGGAACGCAGGTCGAGACCGCAGGGCTCCGGCCGTAGCGCGGAGCTCGCCCGAAGGGGCTCCCGCTCCGGTGCGCCTCCCGCCCCCTCCGTGCTACCCTGGAGCCCGCCATGCGCATCCTCTACATCCACCAGTTCTTCGCCACACGCGAGAGCTCGCATCCCACCCGCTCCTACGAGTTCGCTCGCCGCATGGTCGCCGACGGCCACGAGGTCGTCATGGTGACCGGCGGGTCGCGACTTCCCGCACCTTACGGCGAGCGGCTCTTCGCGCGCCTCGACATCGACGGCATCGACGTGCGCTCGGTGAAGGGCGCGTACTCCAACCACATGGGCTACGGCAGGCGGATGCTCGCCTTCCTGCTCTTCGTCTTCGGCGGCACGTGGCTGGCGCTGCGCGCGCCGCGTCCCGACGTCGTCTTCGCGACGTCGACACCTCTGACCGCCGGCATCCCGGGCCTCGTGGCTTCGAAGCTTCGGCGTGTCCCGCTCGTCTTCGAGGTGCGCGACCCATGGCCGGAAGCGGCGATCCAGATGGGGGCGCTCAAGCGGGGCGGCCTCATCGCCAGAGTCGCCAAGCGGCTCGAGCGGCGCCTCTACCGCGACAGCGCGGCGGTCGTCGGGCTCTCGCCGGGCATGGTCGACTGCATCCTCGCCGAGGGGACCGACCCGGCGAAGATCCACATGATCCCGAACTGCTCCGACCTCGACCTCTTCCATCCCGGACCGAAGGACCCCGGACTCGAGGAGCGCTACGACCTAGCCGGCAGATTCGTGGTCGGCTACACCGGCGCGATAGGCCCCGCGAACGCGGTGGGGACGATCGCGCGGGCCGCGCTGCTCCTGAGGGACCGCGAGCGGCGCGACATCGTCGTCCTCGTCGCGGGCGACGGGAAGCGCCTCCCCGCCGTCATCGCGTACAAGGAGCGGCACACGCTCGACGGCCTTCGCATCATCGGCTCCGTGCCGAAGAAGGACATGCCCGCGCTCCTGCGCACCTGCGACGTCGTGCTGTCGCACCTAGCGAAGGTGCCGATCCTCTATACCGGCTCGCCCAACAAGCTCTTCGACGGGCTAGCGACGGGGAAGCCGATCATCGTCAACTCGCCCGGCTGGACGCGGCCGCTCGTCGTCGACAACGGCGCGGGCCTCTACGTACCCCCCGAGGATCCCCACGACCTGGCCGACGCGATCGAGAAGCTCGCCGACGACCCCGAGGCATGCGTACGCATGGGCCGCGCAGCACGCGCCCTCGCCGAGCGGGACTTCGACCGCGACGTGCTCGCGCGGCGGCTCACGGCGGTGCTGGAGGACGCGGCGAAGAAGCGGGGCGAAGCTTAAAGTCCCTACCGCAGCGGCAGGACCGTCGACGTCGGGTGCGTCGTGCGCCAGTCTTTGCCGACCACCACGAGCACGTCCGTCGTGAACGCGTACATACCCCGGCTCTCGACGGTCTCGCCGACTCCCAGCGCCCGGGAGACCATCGTCGCGGAAGGCGCATCGTGCTGGAAGACGATCAGCGTGTTCGCGTAGACGAACTGGTTGGCGTTGCCCACCTCGACGACGCGGTACCCTGCCTGCTCGAGCACGGACGCGGCCTCCTTGCCCACACCCGAGATGCCAGCGCCGTTGCGCACGGTCACGGTGATCCGCTGCGGCGCGCGGGCGCCCGGCGGTGTCGTGGTCGTCTCGATGTCCCCTCCGGTCTTGAGCGCCTGGATCAGGTTCGCCCGGACCGTCTCGTCCGTGATGATGTAGGGGCTGTGCCACTCGCCGATCAGCGTCGCGGCCTGAAGGTTCCCTTCGCTCATCCCGCGCATCGCCCTCGCCAGCGTGATGATCTCGCCGACGCTCATGTCGGTGCGCGTGTACCGTGCGAAGACGCGGACCATGCTCGGCAACCGCCACCAGTTGCCGACCCGCAGCGCTTGCTTGACCAGCGCCTTGAAGAACGTCTGCTGGTGGCGCATCCGCGTGAAGTCGGCGTCCGGGAAGTCGCGGCTGCGCACGTAGGTGAGCGCATACGTCCCGTCGAGCTTCTGGTAGCCCGGGTCGATGTGGTACGCGGAGTGTCCCGGGCTGAAACTGGCCGCCTTGCGGTCGTCGATCTCGAGGTCGACGTCGATCCAGATGCCGCCCATCGCGTCGACGGCTTCCTTGAACGCCCGGAAGCTCACCTCCATGTAGTGGTTGACCGGCGTGCCGAGCAGCTGCTCGACGGTCTTGACGGTCAGCGCGGCGCCGCCGTACTTGTACGTCACGTTGATCTTCCCGTGCCCGTGTCCAGGGATGTCCACCCGCGTATCGCGCGGGACCGAGATCATCCACACCTTCTTCGTCGCGGGATCCACCTTCGCGAGGATTATGGTGTCGGCGCGCGCGTCCGAGTCCCGGCCGAAGTAGTCGCTGCCGATCAAAAGCACCGTGAACGGCTTCATCGGCTCCGGCTTCGGCGCTAGGGCCTTGGACACCTTGGGGTCGGCCTTGACTGCGCGCTGCATGTCGGTCTCGACGCCGCGCATGAAGAAGTACGCCCACGCACTGCCGGCGAGGGCTACCACCATGAGCAACGCGAGCACGGCGAGCCCCGTGCGCTTGAGCGCGGTGTGGCGCCTCTCGCGATGTATGGGCAGCTCGGGTTCGGACTCGACGAGCCCGCGGCGCCGATCGCGCTCCGCGCGGCGGGCCCGCACCGCGGCATCCCGGTCGCGAGGGTCGCGCCCGCCTTTGCCGCCCGACGTGAGCATGCTGCCCGAATGCTTTCCCAAGCTAGGTCACGCCCCCGAATCGCCGCTCCATGGCGGCGACGATCGCCTGGGCGGCGTGACCGTCCCCGTACACGTCGGGATGGACCGGAGGGTACGTAAGGCCGGCCACGGCAGCGACGATGCGGTCCTCGTCGGTGCCCGCTAGGGTGTTCCACCCGAAGTCGACGGTCTCGACCCACTCGGTCGTGTCGCGCAGCGTCACGCAGGGGACGCCGAGGAAGTACGCCTCCTTCTGCATGCCGCCCGAGTCGGTGAGCAGCGCGGCTGCGTCGCGCAGCAGCGCGTTGGTCTCCAGGTACGGCAGGGGCTCCAGCGGCACGATACCCGGGAGCGTCTCGAGCAGCGGTCGCAGGCCGAACCCGTCGAGGTTCTTCGCGGTGCGCGGGTGGACGGCCCAAAGCACGGGCATGTCGAGCCTCCCGAAGGCGCGCACCACCGACGCGAGCCGCTCGGGATCGTCGCTAGTAGCCGCTCGGTGCAGCGTGGCGAGGTAGTATCCGCGCGGCTCGACACCGTGCTCCGCCAGGACGGCGGCGCCGTCGAACCCCTCCACGAAGAAGCGCGCTGTGTCGAGCATGACGTCGCCGACGAGCTCTACGCCCTCGGTGACGCCTTCGGCGGCCAGATTGCGCACGGCGACCGCCGTCGGACACAGTAGGAGCTCGGCGAGGTGGTCGACGAGGACACGGTTGATCTCCTCGGGCATCGTGCGGTCGAAGGACCGCAGCCCCGCCTCGACGTGCACGACGGGGATCCCCAGCTTCGCCGCGGCGAGCGCGCCCGCGAGCGTCGTGTTCGTGTCTCCGTAGACGAGCACCGCGTCGGGCCGGCGCTGAAGCAACAGGTCCTCGATTAGGGCGAGCATCTCCCCGGTCTGCTTCCCGTGACCGCCGGATCCGACGGCGAGGTCGACGTCCGGCTCGGGGATGCCCAGCTGCTCGAAGAAGACCGCCGACATGCCGTGGTCGTAGTGCTGCCCCGAGTGGACGAGCACCTCCTCGTGACCGGCACGCAGCGCGCGGCAGACCGGCGCGGCCTTGATGAACTGGGGCCTGGCCCCGACGACGGAGGTTATCAGCATGCTAGGCGAGCGCCGCGCGCACGACGCGCGCGACCTCCTCCTGCTGGGCGCGTTCGATCTCGGGGAAGAGCGGCAGGGCGAACGTCTGCGCCTGCGCCGCTTCCGACTCGGGCAGGTCGCCGACCGCGTAGCCGAGACCGCGGTAGACCTCCTGCAGGTGCAGCGAGAGCGGGTAGTAGATCGCGGTGCCGATGGACGCCTCCTTGAGCGCCTCCATGACCGCCTCGCGCTTCGGCGTGCGCACGATGTAGAGGTGGTAGACCGGCTCCCCACCCCCCCGGCGCACCGGCAGCGTCAACGGCGCGTCCGCGAGCAGCTCGTCGTAGACGGCCGCCGCGGCCCGGCGCGCCGCGTTCCACTCGTCGATGTGCGGGAGCTTCACGAGCAGGACCGCCGCCTGCAGCGCGTCGAGACGGCTGTTGTGTCCGAGGGTGTCGTGGAAGTACTTCTTCGTGGTGCCGTGGGTAGCGAGCTTGCGCGCATACGAGGCGAGCGCCTCGTCGTCGGTCGTCAGCATCCCGCCGTCGCCCGCCCCTCCGAGGTTCTTGCTCGGGAAGAACGAGAACGCCGCGGCGTCGCCGAGCGCGCCGGCCTTGACGCCGCCGAACGTCGCGCCGATCGCCTGGCAGGCGTCCTCGACGACCTTGATCCCGTACGCGTCGGCCAGATCGCGGACGGCGTCCATGTCGACGCACTGCCCGAAGATGTGGACCGGCATGATCGCCTTCGTCCGCGGCGTGATCGCGGACTCGAGCTTCGTCACGTCGAGGTTGTACGTGTCGCGCTCGATGTCGACGAAGACCGGCGTCGCGCCGACCCGGCTGATCGACTCGGCGGTCGCGAAGAACGTGAAGGGCGTCGTGACCACCTCGTCGCCCGGCCCGATGTCCAGCGACTCGAGGATGAGGATGAGCGCGTCGGTGCCGTTGCCGCACGCGACGGCGTAGCGGGTGCCCACGTACGCGGCGACGGCCTCCTCGAGCTCGCGGACCTTCGGGCCTCCGATGAAGCCCGCGTTCGTCAGGACCTCCTCGACGGCGGCGTCTATCTCCGGCTTCAAGCCGCGGTATTGGGCCTTCAGGTCGAGCAGCGGCACTCCCATGTACGGGCGCTCCTTCTAGGTCGGATGTCCCTCGTATGATGCCACGTGCGACGGCGGCGGGACGACGCCGTCAACGTCGTGTCACTCGTTCCCGAGCAGCTGCGCCGGGTCCACATCCCGAACGACACGCGCCGGCGAGCCCATCACGAGCGCGCGAGCCGGCACATCCCGGGTGACGACGGAGCCGGTGGCGACGAACGCCTCTTCGCCGATCTCGATGCCGGGCAGGATGTGCGCCCCGCCGCCTATCCGCGCGCCGCGGCGCACCGTGCACCCTTTGAGATGGGCGAACCTCTCCTGCGTGCGACCCATGTAGTTGTCGTTCGTGGTCACCACCATCGGCGCGATGAAGCAGTCCTGTTCGATGGTGACGTGCGCGGTGATGTACGCGCCGGTCTGCACCTTCGTCCGGGCACCGACGGTCGTGTCGTTCTCGACGGTCACGCCCCTCCCGAGCACGACGTCGTCGCCGATCGCGCAACGCTCGCGCACGCCCGCGCCGTCGCCGACGACCACCCTCTCGCCGAAGGTGCTGCCCGCCATGAGCACCGTGTGCGCGCCGACGGAGCATCCCGCCCCTAGCACGACGCCCGGGAGGTCGCCCGACTTCGCTGTCGAGCGCGCCGAGAGCTTCGGCCGCTTGCCCACGACCGCGTGGTCCGCGATCGTCACGCCGTCGCCGACGACGGCGCCCTCGCATATGTGGACGAAAGAACCGAGCGTGACCCCGTCGCCGATGCGCACGCTGGCGTCGATGATGGTGAAAGGCGACGGCGAGAAGTCCGCGCCGACCTCGGCGCTCGGATGCACGTAGGCCGTCACGTCACGCCTCCGCGGGCAGCGCGACGGGGGCCCCGCCGGCCGCCATCGAGGCGTCGACCGCCTCGAGCACGCGCACCACGCGCAGACCATCGCGCCCGTCGCTGCGGGGCGTGGCGCCCGTGCGGCAGCACTCCACGAAGTGGCCGACCTCTGTCGCGAGCGGCTCGCTCATCTTTATGAACGGCGCCGTCACCGCTCCGAAGCGCAGTGCGAGGTCCTCGCCGTAGCCGAGCGCCTCGGCGGGCTCGACGCCCTTGTCGTAGATCCAGACCTTCTCCGACTGCATGTCGTCGAAGACGAGCATCTTCTTCGTGCCGACGATGGTGAACTTTCGTACCTTGTGCGGATCGAGCCACGACACGTGGATGTTAGCCATGCGCCCGCTCGGGAAATGCAGGTTCGCGAAGACGGTGTCCTGGACACCGGCGTTGATGTAGGCGGCGCCGTTCGCCGAGACGGAGTCCGGCGCCTCGCCGAGCAGGTAGAGCACGATGGAGACGTCGTGCGGCGCGAGCGACCAGAACGCATTCTCCTCGGTGCGGACCTTCCCTAGGTTGAGGCGCTGGGCGTAGAGATAGAGCACGTCTCCCAGCTCGCCCGAGGCGATGCAGTCGCGGATGTGGTTGATCGCGGAGTGGTACTCCATGAGGTGCCCGACCATGAGCGTCAGACCCCGCTCGTCCGCGAGGGCGACGAGCGCCTCGGCGTCCGCGGACGTGAGCGTCAGCGGCTTCTCGACGAAGCAGTGCTTCCCCGCCTCGAGCGCGCGCTTCGCGATGGCGAAGTGCGTCGGCGCCGACGTCGCGATGACGACCGCGTCGACGTGCGTGCCGTCGAGCATCTCATCGAGGTCCGTCGTCGTCGGCACGCCGGGATGCGCGGCCTTCAATCGCGCGAGGTTGCGCTCGCTGACGTCGCACGCGGCGACGAGGTCCGCGTCCTCGAGACGAGCGAGGTTCCGCACCAGGTTGGGGCCCCAGTATCCGTATCCGACGACGCCGACGCGGAGCCGCTCGCCGCCCACTTAGAGGAGCACCACCTTGTCGCTGCTGAACGACTTGAGCGCGTTGCGCGTGTCGAGGATGAGCGGGGCGTGGCGAACGACCATGTCGTAGTCGAGGTTCGCGTGGTTCGTCACGACGAGCACCGCGTCGCAGCTCTCGAGCAGCTCCGGCGTGAGAGGCGCGCTGCGCATGACCCGCGAGTCCGCGAGGAACTCGGCCACATGCGGGTCGTGGTAGATGAGCTCGGCCTCCCGTTCGAGGAGGAGCTCGGCGATCCGTATCGCCGGCGATTCGCGCATGTCGTCGATGTCCGCCTTGTAAGCGACACCGAGCAGGAGCACCCGCGAGCCGGCGAGCGGCTTGCGGTGCGTGTTGAGCGCGCTCATCAGGCGTGTCACCACGTAGTACGGCATGTCCTCGTTGACCTTACCGGCGAGCTCGATGAACTCCGTGTGGAAGTCGAACTCGCGCGCCTTCCACGACAGGTAGAAGGGGTCGATGGGGATGCAGTGCCCACCGAGGCCGGGGCCCGGATAGAACGGCATGAAGCCGAACGGCTTCGTCTTCGCCGCGTCCACGACCTCCCAGATGTTGATGCCCATGCGGTCCGACAGACGGAGCAGCTCGTTGAGGAGCGCGATGTTGACGCACCGGAAGATGTTCTCGAGAAGCTTCGTCATCTCAGCGGCACGGGTGCTCGACACCGCTACGACCGTGTCGATGAAGCGCGAGTACATCTCGACCGCGTGCTCGGTGCACGCCGGCGTGACACCCCCGACGACCTTGGGAGTGTTGCGCGTCTGGTAGGTCGGATTGCCGGGATCGACCCGCTCGGGGCTGAAGGCCAGGAAGAGGTCGACGCCGACCCTGAGGCCACCCGCCTCGAGGATGGGCTGCACGACCTCCTCGGTGGTGCCGGGGTACGTCGTCGACTCGAGCGTGACGAGCATGTCCGCGTGCAGGTACGGGGTGATCGACCGCGCGGCGGCCTCCATGAAGGAGGTGTCCGGCTCCTTCATCGTGTCGAGCGGCGTCGGCACGCAGATGACCACGGCATCGCACCCGGAAGCCTCGGAGAAGTCGACCGTCGCGCGGAGGAACTCCTCTCTCACGAGCGGAGTGAGCACGTCGGAGGGCACGTCGGGGATGTAGCTGTCTCCCGCGTTGATCCGGGCGACCTTCTCCTCGGTCACGTCGAAGCCGACGACCCGGAAGCCCGCCTTCGCCATCTCGACCGCGAGCGGAAGGCCCACGTAGCCGAGTCCGACGACCCCGAGGACCGCGCTGCCGTCGGCGAAGCGCTCCTTCAGTCCCATTCGCTTGTGCCCCGCCCTTTCGCCGCCGGTTCCCGCGTGCTCATTTTATCGCAAACATGAGCTCGCCCGCGCAGGCGAGCTCGTCGCCCACGTGAGCTTGCGCGTCACCGAATCCGAGCGGGCCACGCGAGCGCGTGATGCGCACCTCGAGGCGAAGCTCGTCGCCCGGACGGACCTGCCGCTTGAAGCGGACCTTGTCGATACCCGCGAAGAGCGCGATCCTGCCTCGGTTCTCCTCCAGGGAGAGCAGCGCGACCGCACCGACCTGTGCCATCGCCTCGACGATCAGGACTCCCGGCATCACGGCATACCCGGGGAAGTGACCGGGGACCCAGAACATGTCGTCGCGCACCGAGAGCGTCCCGGTGGCCGCGACGCCCGGCTCGTACGACTCGATGGTGTCTACGAGCAGGAACGGCGCGCGATGCGGGATGATCGCCTCTATACCCTCACGATCGAGCATGTCTTCGACCTCCTCAGTCGGTCTCGTCGACGCGGACCTGCGCGCCTACGTCGCACAGCTTCTGAACGAATCCTTCGTAACCGCGCAGGATGTGGTGGATGTCGCCGACGACGGTCTCGCCGTCGGCCGCCAACCCCGCGAGGACGAGCGCGGCGCCCGCGCGTAGGTCCGGGCTGCGGACCGGGGCTCCCGAAAGCTGGTCCACGCCGCGCACGAGCGCGTGGTGCCCCTCGATGCGGACGTCGGCGCCCATGCGCGTGAGCTCGTCGGCGAACATGAAGCGGTTCTCGAAGACGTTCTCCGTGATCACGCTGTTGCCGCCGGCCATGGACATCAGCGTCATGAACTGCGGCTGCATGTCGGTCGGGAAGCCGGGGTACGGCAGCGTCGCCACGTCGACGGGAAGCAGAGGCCCCGTCCTCTCGATGAGCACTCCGTCAGCGAGCGCCTCGACGCGGCAGCCCGCCTGCTCGAGCTTCGCCAGCACCATCTCCATGTGGCCGGGATCCACTCCCCGCACCGTGAGCGGCCCTCCCCCGATCGCGCCGGCGACGAGGTACGTCCCCGCCTCGATCCGGTCGCCGATCACGGAATGCTGTGCGGGATGAAGGGTGCGCACCCCTTCGACGGTGAGCGTCTGCGTGCCGGCGCCTTCGATACCGGCGCCCATCTCGTTGAGGAACGCCGCGAGGTCCTGTATCTCGGGCTCTCGCGCCGCGTTCTCGATGGTGGTGGTCCCCTCGGCGAGCACCGACGCCATGAGCAGGTTCTCCGTCGCCCCCACGCTCGGGAAGTCGAGGACTACGTGACCTCCGACGAGACGATCGGCCTTCGCGTCGATGAAGCCGTGGCCACCACCGATCTCGACGCCGAGATGCTTGAGCCCGGAGATGTGCATGTCGATCTTGCGCGTGCCTATGTTGCATCCGCCGGGTAGAGCGACGTGGGCCACGCCGAGCCGGCCCAGCAGCGGTCCGAGGACGACGATGGAGGCGCGCATGCGCGCGACCATCTCGTACGGGGCCTCGTGCGAGGTCAGTTCCGTGGCGTCGACCCGAAGCGAGCCGTCACAGCGCTCGACGCGCACGCCGAGACCCGCCAGCACGTCGCACATCGTCGCGACGTCGGTGATGTCGGGGACGTTGCGGATGACCGAGACGCCGGGGGCGAGGATGGCGGCGGCCATGAGCTTGAGCGCCGAGTTCTTCGCGCCGCCGACGCGAACTTCCCCGCGCAACGGGCGCCCGCCGGTGATGCGGATGGAAGCCATGTCGCCAGCGTAGCACACGAAAGAGCGGCGACCCTCCAGGGACCGCCGCTCCGTCACCATCTTGTCGACGCGCTCAGGCGCGCTTCCCGCCGACCTTCAACTGCGCCTCGTACCACTTGAGGTCGCGCTCCGTCTCGGCGAGCCCCGGCTCGTCTTCCTTGGGCAGGTCCTTCAGACGCTGCACGACGAGATCGCGGGCATGCCGGGCACGCTCGACGTCGATCTGCGACGCCGACACCGCCTGGTCGGCGAGGACGATGACCTTGTCCTCGTGGACCTGCAGGTAACCACCGGCGATCGCGAACCACTCGATCTCGGACTCGCTGTCGCCGTAGCGCACGCGGATCTCACCCGGAGCGAGCACCGTCACGAGAGGCGCATGCAGCGGCAGGATGCCGATCTCGCCTTCGAGCGTCGGGGCGACGACCATCCGCACCTCGTTGGTGTATAGGATGCGCTCGGGCGTGACGATCTCGCATAGGAGGGTGCGTGCCATCTTCGCGTGCCCTAAGCCGTCGCCGCGAGCCCGGCGGCCTTCTCGAGGGCCTCCTCGATGGTGCCTACGTAGCGGAACGCCTGCTCCGGCACGTCATCGTGCTTGCCCTCGACGATCTCCGCGAAGCCGCGGATGGTGTCCTCGAGCTTGACGTACTTGCCCTCCATGCCGGTGAACTGCGCGGCGACGAAGAACGGCTGGGAGAGGAACTGCTGTATCTTGCGGGCCCGGGTGACGGCGAGCTTGTCCTCTTCGGAGAGCTCGTCCATGCCGAGGATCGCGATGATGTCCTGCAGGTCCTTGTAGCGCTGGAGGATCTGCTGCACGGCGCGCGCGACGCGGTAGTGCTCCTCGCCGACGACGTCCGCGGAGAGTGCGCGCGATGACGAGGCCAGCGGGTCGACGGCCGGATAGATGCCGAGCTCCGAGATGGAGCGCGACAGGACCGTCGTCGCGTCGAGGTGCGTGAACGCCGTGGCCGGCGCGGGGTCCGTCAGGTCGTCGGCCGGGACGTAGATCGCCTGGACCGAGGTGATGGAGCCGCGCTTGGTGGAAGTGATGCGCTCCTGGAGCTCGCCCATCTCTGTCGCGAGGGTGGGCTGGTAGCCGACCGCGGAAGGCATGCGGCCGAGCAGCGCCGAGACCTCGGAGCCCGCCTGGGTGAAACGGAAGATGTTGTCGATGAAGAGCAGGACATCCTGGCCCTGGTCGCGGAAGTACTCGCACGCGGTGAGCCCCGCGAGACCGACGCGGAGACGCGCGCCGGGCGGCTCGTTCATCTGACCGTACACGAGGCACGTCTTCTCGATGACGCCCGACTCCTTCATCTCGATCCAGAGGTCGGTGCCCTCACGGGTGCGCTCGCCCACGCCCGTGAACACGGAGGTGCCGCCGTGCGCCTGGGCGAGATTGTTGATGAGCTCCATGATGATGACGGTCTTGCCGACGCCCGCACCGCCGAAGAGGCCGGTCTTGCCGCCCTTGATGTAGGGCTCGAGCAGATCGACGACCTTGATGCCCGTCTCGAAGATCTCGGTCTTGCTCTCGAGGTCCTCGTAGTGGGGAGGCTCGCGGTGGATCGGGTACGAGTCCTCCGCCTTGACCTCGGGGCCGCCGTCGATGACCTCACCGAGCACGTTGAAGATGCGGCCGAGCGTCGAAGGCCCGACCGGCATCATCATCGGCCCGCCGGTGTCGATGGCGGACATGCCGCGGGTGAGACCGTCGGTGGAAGACATCGCTACCGCGCGCACGACGTTGCCTTCGAGGTGCGCCTGCACCTCTGCGACGAGGCGCAGGGTGCCGACGGGCGTCTCGGCGTCGACCGTGAGCGCGTTGTTGATCGACGGCATGGTGTCCGGCCCGAACTCGACGTCGATGACCGGGCCGATGACGCGCACTATGCGTCCGGCGTTCATAGGCGTTTCCTTCTCCTTGGGATCTGCCATGTCAGGCCTCCTCGAGTGCGGCCGCGCCGCCGACGATCTCGGCGATCTCGTTCGTGATGGCCGCCTGCCGGGCCCTGTTGTAGCTTCTGGTGAGCGTGGTGATCATCTCGCTGGCGTTATCCGTCGCGGACTTCATGGCCGTGCGGCGCGCGCCCTGCTCGGACGCGGCCGACTCCATGAGCGCGCGATAGACGAGCGTCTCGACATACGTGGGGAGCAGCCGCTCGAGGACGGTCGCGGAGTCCGGCTCGAAGAGGTACTCCGGCCGCACACCGAGGTCGCCCTCGGCCTCGTCCATCACCCGGTGCTCGATGGGGAGCAGCTGGTGGACCTCCGGCTTCTGCTCGGCGACGTTCTTGAAGCGGTTGAAGATGACGTAGACGGCGTCGAGCTCGCCCGCCGTATACGCGCCGATGACGTGCCCCGCGATGGAGTGCGCGTCGGCGAAGGTGGGCTTGTCCGAGATGTCGCGATACGCGGAGACCGGCTCCACGCCCCGATAGCGGAAGTAGCCGATCGCCTTCTTGCCGACGAGGATGAGGTCTGTCTCGACCCCGACCGCGCCCTCGTCGCGCACGATGTCTCCCGTCAGGCGCAGGATGTTCGCGTTGAACGCCCCGCACATGCCGCGATCTGACGTGACCGCGATGACGCACACGCGCTTGCGGTCCGGATGCTCCTCGAGCAGCGGATGCGAAGCTCCCTGCACGTAGCGCGCGACGTTGCCGAGGACCTCGACCATCGAGAGGGCGTAAGGGCGCGCGGACTCGATGCGCTCCTGCGCCTTCTTGATCTTCGCCGTGGCGACCATCTCCATGGTGCGCGTGATCTGGCGCGTCGACTCGACGCTGACGATGCGGTCCTTGATGTCGCGGAGGTTCGGCATGCCTGGCCCCTACGCCACCGAGAACGACTGGGAGAACTCTTCGAGCGCCTTGCGCAGCTTGGCCTCCGTGTCGTCGGAGATCACCTTCTCCGACGCGATAACCTTGCCGATCTCCGGGTACGCGCTCTCGACGAACTCGAGGAACTCGTCACGGAACCGAAGCACGTTCGCGACCTCGTAGCCGTCGAGATAGCCCTTTGTGCCCGCGAAGATCGCCATGACCTGGCGCTCGACGGGCATCGGCACGTACCGGCCCTGCTTGAGGAGCTCGACGAGGCGCGCGCCGCGCGAGAGCGTGGACTGCGTCGACTTGTCGAGGTCCGACCCGAACTGCGCGAACGCCGCGAGCGAGCGGTAGTTCGCGAGATCGAGCCGCAAGCTTCCGGCGACCTGCTTCATCGCCTTGATCTGGGCGTCACCGCCGACGCGCGACACCGAGATGCCGACGTTGATGGCGGGGCGCACGCCCTGGAAGAAGAGGTCGGACTGGAGGAAGATCTGCCCGTCCGTGATGGAGATGACGTTCGTCGGGATGTAGGCCGACACGTCGCCGGCCTGGGTCTCGATGATCGGCAGGGCCGTCAGCGAACCGGCGCCGTTGGCGTCGCTCATCTTGACGGCGCGCTCGAGCAGACGGCTGTGCAGGTAGAAGACGTCGCCGGGATACGCTTCGCGGCCCGGAGGGCGGCGCAGCGTCAGCGACATCTGGCGATATGCGACGGCCTGCTTCGAGAGGTCGTCGTAGATGCACAACGTCGCGGCGTTCTTCTCGTACATGAAGAACTCCGCCATGGCGCACCCGGCGAGCGGCGCGATGTACTGGAGCGGAGCGGGATCGGACGCGGTCGCGGAGACGACGATGGTGTAGTCCATCGCGCCGTGGTCCTCTAGCGTGCGCACCACGCCGGCGATCGTGGAGGCCTTCTGGCCGATCGCGACGTAGACGCAGACGACGCCCTGACCCTTCTGGTTGATGATCGTGTCGACGGCGATGGCCGTCTTGCCGGTCTGGCGGTCGCCGATGATGAGTTCGCGCTGACCGCGTCCGATCGGGATCATCGAGTCGATGGCCATGATGCCCGTCTGGAGCGGCTCGTGGACCGGCTTGCGCGCCACGACGCCAGGGGCCTTGAACTCGATCGGACGATGGCCCTCCGCCTGGATCGGGCCCTTGCCGTCGACCGGCTGTCCGAGCGGGTCGACGATGCGGCCGAGGAAGCCGGAGCCCGAAGGGACCTCAACGATGCGGCCCGTCGTGCGCACGGTGTCGTTCTCGCGGATGAGCGAGGTCTCGCCCAGCAGGACCGCACCGACCTCATGCTCGTCGAGGTTGAGGGCCATGCCGTAGACGACCTTGCCTCCGTCGCCGACGAACTCGAGGAGCTCGCCGGCCATCGCGCCCTTCAGGCCGTCGACGTGAGCGATACCGTCGCCGACAGCCATGACGGTGCCGACCTCCCGCACGTCCACCGCGGGGGTGAACGACGCCAACTGGGCCTTGAGGACCGAGTCGATGATGCTTGCGGTGATGTCCGCCACTTACGCCTCACCTCCCTGGTGTGCAGTACAGAGAGCGGAACGTACGTTGTCGAGCATGGAGGAGACGCTCCCATCGAGGACGCGTCCTCCGACGAGTATGCGGATCCCGCCGATGAGGGAGGGATCGGTGCGCTCGCGCAGCGTCACCGGGTGGCCGACGAAAGCGGCCACCTTCTGCGCGACCTTCTCGCGCAACGCTGCGTCGAGTTCCACGGCCGTGGTCACCTCGGCGACCACGACACCGCGCTCCTTCTCGGCGATCTCGCCGAACGCGCGAGAGAGATCGCCGAGAGAACCGGCCATGTCGCGCTCGACCATCAGCGTGACGACGGCGAGGGCCTCCGGAGAGACGCTGCCCCCGAAGATGTCTCGGAGCACGTCACGCTTCTTCTCGACCGGCAACGATGTGTCGACGAGCGCCTCGCGCAGTTCGACGTGCCCCCTGACCGCCTTGACCACGTTCTTGACGTCCTCGTCGACCTCGTCCACAACGCCCGCGAGCGTCGCCAGGTCGAAGAGCGCGGACGCGTACGTCCCGACGTCGTCGCTAGTTCTCATGCAGTGTCCCCACCTCTGCGATGTACCGCTCGATGAGGGCCGCATGGTCCTCCTTCTTCAAGGAGGCGCCGATCAGCTTGCCGGCGACCGCGACCGAGAGATCGGCGACGGCGGCCTGGAGCTCGGCCATCGCGGCTGTCTTCTCGGCGGCGATGGCAGCGATGGCCTTGACCTTCTCGGCCTCCGCCTCTTCGCGGGCCTTCGCCACGATCTCGGACTTCATGGTCTCGGCGATCTTGCGGCCTTGCTCGATGACCTTGGCGGCTTCCTGGCGCGCCTCGTCCATCTGTACCTTGTACTCCTCGAGCAGACGCTCGGCCTCCACGCGGGTGGCCTCCGACTTCTCGAGGGACTCGCGGATCTTCTCGGCGCGATCGTCGAGCATCTTCACGATGGGCGGGAAGGCGAACTTCGCGAGCACCGTGAAGAGCACGAGGAACGAGATCAGCGATACGAGTATCTCGGGCAGGAACTCATGGGGCAGGATCGCTTCCATCTGTCACGACCTCCTGAGGTCACTAGAGGGTGACTACTTCACGCCCATGAGGACGAACGCCAGGACGAAACCGAGCAATGCGATGGCCTCGGCGAGCGCGAGGGCGATGAACATGGTCGTCTGGAGACGACCGGCCATCTCGGGCTGGCGCGCCATCGACTCGATGGTCTTGCCGCCGATCATGCCGATGCCGAGGGCGGGGCCGATCGCCCCGAGACCGAACGCTAGACCTGCACCCAGAACCGAAAGCGAACCGATCACGATGATCCTCCTTACGCGCCTGTCATTACCGAACCGGATCCCACACTCCTAGTGATCGCCCGCATGCACCGCGCCGTTGATGTACACGGTCGTCAGGATGGCGAACACGTATGCCTGGATGAACGCAACGAACACCTCGAACGCGTACATGATGATCTGCATCGCCAGCGGCAGCAGCGCGATCGCCTTGCCGGCGAGCGACGCGTTCCAGAGCATCACGGTGAAGATGCCGAAGATGCCCAGGATCACGTGTCCCGCGAACATGTTCGCGAAGAGACGGATCGAGAGCGTCAGCGGCCGGATGAAATGGCTGATGATCTCGAGCAGGGCGACGAACGCCGCAAGAGGCGCGGCCACGCCCTTCGGCCAGAAGCTCTTGAGATAGCCCCACGCGCCGTGCCGCTTGATGCCGATCGCGTTGTAGACGATGAAGACCATGATGGCCCACGTGACCGTCGTTCCCATCGTCCCCGTGCCGGGCTTGAAGCCCGGGATCAGACCGAGGAGGTTGTTGAAGAGGACGAAGAAGAAGATCGTCCCGACGAACGGGAGGTACTGCTTCCCCTCCGGCCCGATGACGTCGACGAGCATGCTGTCGCGGACGAACTCGATGCCCATCTCCGCGACGTTGCCGATGCCCTTGGGCACGAGCGATACCTTTCGCGACGCCACCACGAAGAAGGTCAGCGTCAACACGAAGGCCACGAGCAGGAACAGCATGTACGTGCTCAGTCCGCCCGGGAAAACGGGCTTGGAGGCGAGCTCTTCCAGCAGGACGGTAACCTTGTCGCCGAGTCCCTCCACGTACTACCTACCTCCTTCCGCGACCGAGCGAGACGCTCGGGACGCCCCGAACACCTCGACCATCACCGTCACCAAGAAGCCCACGACGAGCCCCACGCCGAACGGCGCGAGCCCACGCCGGGCCCACACGAAGTACGCGAGTAGCGCGAGTAGCACGAGTAGCATGCGCCCCACCATGGCCACGGCGCTCTTCGCCATGCCGACCAAGGGGTCCTCGGGAGTCACGAGCCGCGCCGAACGCCGGGATGCCAGAAGCAGGCCCACACCGAACGCCAGGCCGATCACGAATGCCGTTCCCGGTCTTGAGAGCAGCGCCGGGAGGTTATCGAACACACCGGAAGACAGTTTGAGACACCCCTATTGCAGCGTTGTCATACCTCGAGGATCGAGCCTCGGAATGGCCTGTCGGCCGACCGGGGCCCGGAAAGCTTGCCCATCGTACACCAAGGGATTCGGTCCAACAAGGCGAAGTAAGAGAGTCAGGATCTATCCTCGACACCATGCTGATGGGCCGATTCGAAGAGGCCGAGCCAGCTAGCCATGACCCCCGAGAGCAGCGCGAGTACCACGAACGTGACCAGCCTGATGAGCGCCGGCGCGAAACGCATCCCGTACGCGCCCACGGCGAGGGCCGCCGACCACACGTAGATCACGATGACGGTCTGCCGCTGCGTGAAACCGCGTCCGAGCAGGCGATGGTGGATGTGCCCACGATCGGCTTCGTGCAGGGGTCTCCCGTGGAGGGTACGGCGGATTATCGCGGAGACGGTGTCGAAGATGGGCACCCCGATGATGAGCAGCGGCACGACGAGGGTGACCGCCGCGACGGACTTCATCACTCCGAGCAGGGCGATGGAGGAGAGCGCGAAGCCCAGGAAGAGCGCTCCCGAGTCGCCCATGAAGATCGAGGCCGGGCTGAAGTTGTAACGGAGGAACCCCACGCACGCCCCGATCAGCGCGCACGCCATCGCCGTCGCCTCCAGCTGGTTGCTCTGGCTCGCGAGGACGAGAAACGTCGTGGCCGCGATCGCCGTGACGCCGGCCGCGAGTCCATCGAGCCCGTCGATCAGGTTGATGACGTTGCTGAAGCCGACGATCCAGAAGAGCGTCACGGGTATGCCCAGCAGCCCGAGCGCGAGCAGGCCTCCGCCGAAGGGGTTGGCCACGAAGTCGACCCTCACGCCCGCTGCGATGACGATCCCGGCTGCGAGAGCCTGTCCGGCGAGCTTGCCTCCGGCACGAAGGTCGAATATGTCGTCGAGCAGCCCGACGACGAAGATGACCGCGAGACCGCCCGCCACACCCGCGACCGGCCACCCGCCCGAGAGCAGCCCGCCACCCCAGTGGAGGAAGCGCTCCCCGATCGCCTGGAGAGAGACCGCGGCGGCGAAACCCACCACGATCCCGAGGCCGCCGATGCGCGCGATCTCGCCCTCATGCACGTTGCGCCCGCCCGGCTTCGCCACGACGCGCCAGCGGACGCCCAGCGCCCGGACGAGCGGGGTGACCGCCCACGTGACGCCCGCCGCGACCGCCACCAGCGCGAGATAGTGTCGGGGACTCACTACTCGGGCCCCTCGAGAGGGAGGCGCGTCACTGGGATGCCCGCCTCCTCCAGGAGCTGTTCCGAGAGCTGATCCGGGTAGGGCTCGCCGAACACGATACCCACGACCCCCGCGTTGATGAGTATCTTCGCGCACAGGACGCATGGCTGATGCGTGGTATAGCACGTCGCGCCGTCGATGATGATGCCGTGCTTCGCGGCCTGGATGACCGCGTTCTGCTCCGCGTGGATACCGCGGCACAGTTCGTGGTTCGACCCGGATGCGATGCCCCGCTGCTCGCGGAGGCATCCGACCTCATCGCAGTGGGCCAGGCCTCTCGGCGTGCCGTTGTAGCCCGTCGCGAGGATGCGGCGCTCTTTGACGAGGACAGCGCCCGTGTGGCGGCGCAGACATGTCGAACGGCCGGCTACCTGACCGGCGATGGCCATGAAGTACTCGTCCCAAGACGGGCGCTTCGCCCGTTCGCTCGTCACTGGGGACCCCTCAGCGCGTGCCGAAGAGACGGTCGCCGGCGTCGCCGAGTCCCGGGACGATGTAGCCGTGGTCGTTGAGGTGACTGTCGACCGCGCACGTGTAGATGCGCACGTCGTCGCACGACCGCCGGACCTCCTCGATGCCCTCGGGCGAGGCGATGATGCACAGGAGGTCGATGGCGTTGGCTCCGCGCTCGCGCAGGACCTGCACCGCGGCGGAGGCCGAACCCCCGGTCGCGAGCATCGGGTCGACGATCAGGATGTCCCGCTCGCCGATGTCCTCCGGGAGCTTGCAGTAGTACTCGATGGGCTTGAGCGTCGTCGGCTCGCGGTAGAGGCCGATGTGACCGACCTTCGCCGCGGGTATCAGCTCGAGGATGCCCTCGACCATGCCGAGGCCGGCTCGCAGGATCGGGATGACCGCGACCTTCTTCCCCGCGAGGACGTGCGTCGTCGTCTCGGTGATCGGGGTGGTCACAGTCGTCTCGGCAAGCTGGAAGTGACGCGTCGCCTCGTACGCCATGAGCATCGCGAGCTCCTTCACCAGCTCGCGGAACTCCTTGGCGCCGGTCCCGATGTCACGGAGGATGGACAGCTTGTGCTGGATGAGCGGGTGGTCCATCACGTGCACATCGTCCCAGCGGTGACGCTCCATCGGTCCTCCTCTTTCCGGTCCTTGTCGGCTAGAGCTCGGGATAGAGCGGGTGCGCCTCGATGAGAGTACGCGCGTCGGCGCGCACGTCGGCGAGGAGCGCCTCGTCGTCGCGACCGAAGATGGCCTGAGCGACCAGGCAACCCACGGTATGCGCCTCGCCCGCGGTGAAGCCCCTGGTGGTGATGGCTGCCGAGCCGACGCGTATGCCGCTCGTGACGAACGGGCTCTGCGTGTCGAAGGGGATCGCGTTCTTGTTCGCGGTGATCCCGAGGCCCTCCAGCAGCTTCTCCGCGTCCTTGCCGGTGATCCCGGCTGGGCGCAGGTCCACCAGGCAAAGGTGGTTGTCCGTGCCGCCGGAGACGAGCCGCAGTCCGCATTCGACCATGGCCTCCCCGAGCGCCGCCGCGTTCGCGACGACGCGGCGCGAGTACTCCTTGAAGTCGGGGCGCAGCGCCTCGCCGAACGCGATCGCCTTAGCCGCGATGACGTGCATGAGCGGCCCGCCCTGCATGCCCGGGAAGAGCGTTTTGTCGATGGCCGTCGCGTGCTCGGCCTTGCACAGCACGAAGCCGCTGCGCGGGCCGCGAAGCGTCTTGTGGCTGGTGGAGGTGACGAAGTCGGCGTGCGGCACGGGCGACGGATGGAGGCCCGTCGCGACGAGACCGGCGATGTGCGCCATGTCGACGAGCAGGTAGGCGCCGACCTCGCGCGCGATGTCCGCGAACGCCTCGAAGTCGATGATGCGCGGATAGGCGCTCGCCCCGGCGACGATCATCCGGGGCCGGCACTCCCGCGCCACCGCCCGCACCTCTTCGTAGTCGATGGTCTCCGTCTCAGCGCTGACGCCGTACGTGCACACCTCGTAGATCTTCCCGGAGAAGTTGACGGGACTGCCGTGCGTCAGGTGGCCTCCGTGCGCGAGGCTCATCCCGAGTATCTTGTCGCCGGGTTCCAGCACCGCGAAGTAGGCCGCCATGTTCGCCTGCGATCCCGAATGTGGCTGCACGTTCGCATGCTCGGCGCCGAACAGGAGCTTCGCCCGCTCGATCGCGAGCTCCTCGACGACGTCGACCTGCTCGCACCCCCCGTAGTAGCGCTTGCCCGGGTAGCCCTCTGCATACTTGTTCGTCAGCACGGTCCCCGCGGCCTCGAGCACCGAGACGGACGCGAAGTTCTCCGAAGCGATGAGTTCGATCGTGTTCCGCTGCCTGGCGAGTTCGGCATCGATGGCAGAAGCGACCTCAGGATCCGTCTGCGGGACGAAGCGTAGAGGCATCAGGCGTCACTCCGCTCTTCGAGGGCTGCGATCTTCTTCAGTCTTCGCACGTGCCGGTCCCCGCCGTCCCAGGGCGTCGCGATGAAGGCGTCGACGATGCGGTGCGCCGTCTCGGGATCGGTGTAGCGGCCCGCCAGCGTCAGGACGTTCGCGTCGTTATGGGCGCGTCCCATGCGGGCGAACTCCGGATCGGTCGCTTGGACCGCCCTCACGCCGGGCACCTTGTTCGCCGCGATCGCCATGCCGAGCCCGGTCCCGCACACGAGGACGCCGCGATCCGCCTCGCCCGATCCGACCGCGCCGCCGACCAACGCAGCGTAGTCGGGATAGTCGACGGACTCCTCGGAGTCCGTACCGACGTCGACGACGTCGTGACCGTCGGCGCTCAGCCAGACCTTGACGGCTTCCTTCAGGACGAAGCCGGCATGGTCGCTCCCTACCCAGATACGCATGCAGTCCTCCGACGACTACGGACAAGGCGCCCGAAGGGCGCCGCCCGGCGATTGTACCAGTCAATAGGTCAGGCGGCGGCGACCCGCATGACGTCCTCGGTCGCGACGGCACCTTCGCGCAGGATCTCGGGCAAGGCACCTGTGCAGTCCACCACAGTGGACGCGATGCCGTGCAGCGTCTCGCCTCCGTCGAGCGTCAGGTCCGCGGCTGCGATGATGCGCGGCTCGAGCTCCTCGAAGGCGCTGGCCGCCGGATTGCCGGACGTGTTCGCCGACGTCGCGATTATCGGACCTCCCGAAGCGAGGATGAGCTCACGCACGATCTCGTGATCCGGACAGCGCAGCGCGACGGTGCCCCGCTCGTCCGTGAAGTCCTTGCTCACGCGCTTCGACGCCTTCACCACGATCGACAAGGCACCGGGCCAGAACGCCTCGGCGAGCCGGTGCGCGTAGTCGGGCACTTCGATCCCATACGTATCGAGGGCCTTGTCGTCCTCCACGAGCCACGGCAGGGGCTTGTGGGCCGAACGCATCTTGATGTCGATGATCTCCTGGGGGCCTATGCACGAGTCGGCGCTCGCGCCGATGCCGTAGACGGTCTCCGTCGGGAAGACGACGATGCCGCCTTTGCGCAGGACCGTGGCCGCCAGGTTGATGGCTTCTGCGGAAGGGTTCTCCTGATCCACGTGGATGACCTTGCTCATAGCTCGTTCGCCTCCGTCGCTCGCCCGATGACGACCCGAGGGCGACCGGTCAGGTCGCGTCGGGTCTGTACTCCTTCATACCACGCCCGCATGACTATGGCAGCATCATCGACGCGCGTCTCGTCGAGTTCCATCGCCAGAACGCCTCCCGGCCTCAGCCAACGCGAAGCTTCGGCGATGATGCGCCGCGCCGTATCGAGACCGTCTTCACCGCCGTCGAGAGCTCGCGCGGGTTCGAAGCGCGCCACCTCGCCCGGAAGAGCGGCGATATCGGCCGTCGGCACATAAGGCGGATTCGCGACGACGGCGTCCACGCCCCCGAGAAGATCCGGCGGTAGCGGCGCGAACAGGTCGCCCTCGAGCACCGTGACTCTCCCGGCGAGGCCGAGGCGGGCCGCGTTCTCGCGCGCGGTCAGCGCGGCGTCGCGATCGATGTCGGTCGCCCAAACGCTCGCGCCAGCCTCCTGCGCGAGGGCGAGCGCCACGCATCCCGAGCCGGTGCAGAGGTCGACGACGACCGGCGACGGCCCCGCCGCTTCCAGCACCGCTTCGACGAGTGTCTCCGTCTCGGGCCTGGGGATGAAGACTCCCGGGCCGACGCGGACGACGAGGTGGCGGAAGGGCATCTCGCCAGTGACGTGCTGGAGCGGCTCCCCCTCAGCGCGCCGGCGCACCCCCTCGCGCAACGTCGCGCGCTCGTCCTCACTCAGCGGGCGGTCCCACAGGGTGTAGACCTCGACGCGCGAAAGACCGGTGGCGGCGCAGATGAGCCATTCCGCCGATCTGCGCGGAGCCGGGTCGCCGTGCTCGTCCAGGTAGCCCGACGTCCACTCCAGCGCGTCCCGCACGGTCCAGACGCGCGCGCCCATCCTAGACGACCGCCGCCAGGCGCGCGGCGCGGTCCGCCGCGGCGAGCGAGTCGAGCAACTGCCCGATGTCGCCCATCATGATCGCCGGCAGGTTGTGCACGGTGAGGCCGATACGGTGATCGGTTATGCGGTCCTGCGGGAAGTTGTACGTGCGGATCTTCTCCGAGCGATCTCCCGACCCGATCTGGGAGCGGCGGGCGGCGCCGACCTCGGCCCGCTGGCGCTCGAGCTCGACCTCGTAGAGGCGCGCGCGCAGGACTCGCATCGCCGCTTCCTTGTTCTGGAGCTGGCTCTTCTGGTTCTGCGACTGGACGACCGTCCCCGTCGGGACGTGGGTTATGCGCACCGCCGAGTCGGTCGTGTTAACGGACTGCCCGCCCGGACCGGACGAGCGGTAGACGTCGATGCGCAAGTCCCCGGGGTTGATCTCGATCTCCACGTCCTCCGCCTCGGGCAGCACCGCCACGGTCGCGGTCGACGTGTGTATGCGGCCCTGCGACTCGGTCTCGGGCACGCGCTGCACGCGATGGACGCCCGACTCGAACTTCATCCTCGAGTAGGCGTTCTTGCCCTTCACCATGAAGCTGACTTCCTTGAAGCCGCCGGCGTCGGACTCGGAAGAGTCGATCTCCTCGACCTTCCAGCGTTGCGTCTCAGCGAAGCGTGTGTACATGCGGTAGAGGTCGCCCGCGAAGATCGCTGCCTCGTCCCCGCCCGCCCCTGCGCGGATCTCGATGATGGTGTTCTTCTCGTCGTTGGGGTCGGGGGGCAGCATCATCACCTTGAGCTCGTCCTCGAGCGAAGACAGCCGCTCCCCGAGGTCGCGGACCTCGTCGGATGCCATCTCGCGCAGCTCGTGGTCGGTCTCGGAGTGGGCCATCTCCTTCGCCGACGCGAGTTCGTCGAGCGCGCCGACGTACTCGCGCGCCTTGGCGGCGAGAGGCCCTTGGGCGGCATGCTCCTTGGCGAGGCGCGCGTACTCGCGCTGGTCGTCGACGACGGCCTGATCGCCCAAACGGGCCGTCAGAGCGTCGTAGGCCGCGATGATCCTGTCCAGCTTGGCGCGCATAGGGTCTGGAGTCTCCCGGGGAGTAGTGTTTCGGCGCTCGGATTCTAGCACGCCGAGGTTCAGTACAGACCGAGCGAGGCACGCAGCGCGTCGTCGACCTCCCGCATCACGGACTCGTCCAGATGCGCGATCGGCTCCGAGCGCAGCCTGGCGCGGTCGATGGTGCGGATCTGGGCACAATCGACCGCCGACGCCCGCGGCAGCGCCTGCGGCGGCAACGACACGATGAACGGGAACGGCTTGCTGACGGTCTTCGTCGTCACCGCTGCGACGATCGTCGTGGGGCTGAATCGGTTGCCCACGTCGTTCTGCACGACCACCGCCGGGCGGACCCCGCCCTGCTCGCTGCCGACGACCGGCTCGAAGTCGACCCAGCAGACGTCGCCCCGCTTCAGTCTCACCACTCCTCTTTCTCCAGACCGTCCATGAGCGCGATGTCCCAGACGCGGCACTCGGCGAGATGCTCCTCCGCCATCTCGATGTAGCCCTCCTTCATGAGCTCCTCGAACCGTGCGCGCTTGTGGCTCTCGAGCGCCTCGAGGACGACGTCGGTCTTGCTGACGCCGCGCGAGGAGGACTCGCGCGCGAGGAACTCGTGCGCCCACGCCGGCAGGCGGAACTGCGCGGGCTTCGGGGTGTACTCGGCCATGCGGCATGCTCCTCTCGGCGAGTAGCATGCGCCGCAGCATCACGCGATGTCAATACTGACCGTACATACAAGCCGTGGTGCGCCTAGACCGGCTCCGCCGCCGCGGCGCGGGCATCCTCGGCTTCCTCGCGCGCGATCACGGGCAGCATCGCGGCGACGGCTACCTCGATCATCTCGTCCTCGGGCGGACGGGTCGTCATGCGCTGGAGCTGCATGCCCGGCCAGAGGACGGCCTTCACGAAGGGATCGTTGGGCCTGCTGCCCGCCCACTTGACCGTCACCTCGTAGGCGATGCCCGCGATCAGCGGCGCCAGCACGAGCCGGGAGAGGATGCGGGTGAGCAGTGTATGAGCCGGCACGAGCGAGAAGACGACGATCGCGATGACCATGACCATGAGGAGGAAGGCCGTCCCGCACCTGACGTGGAGCGTCCCATACTTCTGGACGTGCTCGGGATCGAGCGGCTCGCCATGCTCGTAGGCGTGGATGGTCTTGTGCTCGGCTCCGTGGTATGCGAAGACGCGCTGGATATCCTTGAGGCGGCTGATCACCCAGATGTAGGCGAAGAAGACGACGAGCCGCAGGACGCCATCGATGACGTTCCACGCGTACGTGCTCTTCTTCACCGCGTCTCCAAGCAGGTTCGTCAGCACGGCGGGGAGGATGACGAACACACCGATGGCGAGGGCGATGCCGATGACGAGCGTGACGGCGATCTCCGTGGCCGACAGCGTCACGTGCTCGCCGTCCTCGCCCTCGGAGGCGCCCGCATGCTCGGCGGAGATGGAGAAGGCGCGCATCGCGAGGACGAGCGTCTCGTAGAAGCCCCAGATGCCACGCACGATCGGCAAGCGCAGCCACGGTCGAGTGGTGGCGGCGCTCACGAGGTCGTGCTCCTCGATGTACAGCGTGCCGTCGGGACAGCGCACCGCGATAGCCCAGTTGTACTTGCCGCGCATCATGATGCCCTCGAGGACCGCCTGCCCCCCGATGTGGGTGTGCCTCTCGGCGTCAGCCACGTGGACCTGCTTTCGGATAGGGGTCGCCGCACGTCATCTTGCCTTCGGGACACGGCCCGCGACGACAGGCGGCGCCCGCGTCGTGGAAGACGTACGGTGCGGTCTCGGCGGCGATCTCTAGCATGCGCGTCGCGAGCTCGCGGATCTCCCACTGCGCGCGATTGCAGCATCGCAGCTCGAAGAAGTGGAGCAGCTCGCGTACGTTCATCGTGACGACGATCTTGGTCTCGGTGGCGTTGGGAAGGACGTAGCGCGCGTCCTCGGCCGACACTCCCGCTTCGAGCAGTTCGCGATAGGCGGCGAACGACGCGTGGTTCGCCGCGTCGAAGACCTCGCGCGCTCCGGGATCGGCGGCCACATCCGGCGGGACGACGAAGACCGGCTCGTCGGAGAAGGTGACGTAGCGCTGCGACTGCTGGTTGTAGCTCGCGAGGCGGTGGCGGACGAGCTGGTGCGTCATCGCCCGGCTCACGCCGTCGATCGCGAACGTGTACGAGGCGTGCTCGAGCGCCGAGGTGTGTCCCGAGGAGAGGATCGTGCGCAGGACCTTGCGTACCGCCTCGTCCGACATCGACTCCATGAGGTCGGCGGCGCCGACCGGGGCGTAGCACAGCCGGGCCGCGACGGCGATCGCCCGCTCGGGGTCGGATGTGTGATGGAGGAGCCGGACGTCCACGCTGCGCCTTCCGGGATGAGAAAGGGAGGCGGGCGAACCCGCCTCCCCATGATACCAGGGCCTGCGCGCAGCGGTTACTCGGCCGGCGTCTCCTCGACGGGGGCCTCGACGACCGTCTCCTCGACCTCTACCGGCTCCTCGACCTCTACCGGCTCCTCGACGACCGGCTCGACGACGTCCGCCGCGGCGGCGCCGGACTCCACCGCCCCGGCGGTCTCGTGCTTGGCGGCACGGCCCGCGCGACCGGCGTCGCGAGCGGCCTTGGCCTCGCGAGCGGCGAGCGCGGACTCCTCGTGCGCCTTGCGGCGAGCATCGCGCTCGGCGGTCTCCCGATCGAGGACGGCGGTCGCGTTGCTGCCGAACTTGTCGGCGAAGCGCTGGACGCGCCCGCCGGTGTCGACGAACTTCTGCTTGCCCGTGTAGAACGGGTGACACGACGAGCAGAGCTCGACATGGAGATCCGCCTTGGTCGAGCGAGTCATGAAGGTGTTCCCGCACGAGCAGGTCACCTTGGTCTCGACGTAGTCGGGATGTATTCCCTGGCGCACCGAAGTCACCTCCGAAACGGCCTGGTTTCCGACCAGGCACAGACAGCCGAAAGAGGATAGCACGCGCCCAGGAGCGAGGCAAACGCGCGAGAACGGCCGAACCCCGCCCTCAGTCGCCGTTGTTGAGCTTCGCCTTGCTGATGGCGGCGAGGAACTCGCGGTTGCTCTTCGTCTGCCGGAGCTTGTCGATGAGCAGCTCGAGGGCGGCCGCCGCATCCAGCGAGTGCAGGACGCGGCGCAGCTTCCAGATGTATGGCGCCTCGACCGGGTCGAGGAGCAGCTCCTCCTTGCGAGTGCCCGACTGGATGACGTCGATCGCCGGGAAGATGCGCTTGTCGGCGAGGCGCCGGTCGAGACGGAGCTCCATGTTGCCCGTGCCCTTGAACTCCTCGAAGATCACCTCGTCCATCTTCGAACCGGTGTCGACGAGCGCGGTGGCGATGATTGTGAGGCTGCCTCCGAACTCGATGTTGCGCGCCGCGCCGAAGAACCGCTTCGGCGGATAGAGCGCCGTCGAGTCGACGCCGCCGGAGAGGATGCGTCCGCTCGCGGGGGTCGCGAGGTTGTAGGCGCGCGCGAGGCGGGTGATGGAATCGAGAAGGATGACGACGTCGAAACCGCTCTCGACGAGACGCTTGGCGCGCTCCATCACCAGCTCGGCCACAGCGATGTGGTTCTCGCTGGGCATGTCGAAGGTCGACGAGAGGACCTCGCCATGGATGGAGCGCTCCATGTCCGTGACCTCTTCAGGCCGCTCGTCAACGAGCAGGCACATGAGGTGTACGTCGGGGTCGTTGGTGGCGATCGACGCGGCGATGTCCTTGAGGATGGTCGTCTTGCCCGCCTTCGGCGGCGAGACGATGAGCCCTCGCTGGCCGCGGCCGATGGGAGCGACGAGGTCGATGATCCGCGACGTTATCTCCTCGGGCTTCCACTCCATGCGGAACTTGTCGTCGGGGTAGACCGGCGTGAGGTCGCGGAACTCCTTGCGGCCCTTCAGCGCCTCCGGATCCCTCCCGTTGACCGACTCGACCTTGAGCAGCGCGGCGTACTTCTCGGTCTCCTTGGGAGGGCGGACCTGCCCCTTGACGAGGTCGCCGCGACGGAGCTCCCAGCGCCGGACCTGCGACATAGAGCAATAGACGTCTTTGTCGCCCGGTAGGTAGCCGCTCGTGCGGATGAAGCCGTAGCCCTCCGGCAGGATGTCGAGGACGCCGACGATATCGATGAACCCCTCGGACTTCACCTTCGCCTCGAAGACGGCATCGACGATCTCGTCCTTCTTCTTCAGCGCCTTGGCGTCGATGCCGAGCCCGCCGGCGATCTCCCTGAGTTCGGCGACGGTCTTGCCCATCAGCTCCTCGCGCGAGATCGACGGACCTTGCTCCTGGTGACCGCCGCTTCCCCCGCGACGGCCGCGCTTGCGCGGACGAGGACTCATGAGTTCTTGACCTTCTCCCAATCGGCGAGGAACGACTCGAGCCCGCGATCGGTCAGCGGGTGCTTGACGAGGTTCTTCAGCACGGCGAACGGCACGGTCGCGATGTCGGCGCCGATGAGCGCCGATTGCACGACATGGTTGGCGGAGCGGATCGACGCCGAGATGACCTCGACGGGATGACCGAAGTCGTAGTTGGACAGCGCTATGACCGTGTTGGCCAGATGCTCGATGCCGTCCTCGGAGATGTCGTCGAACCTGCCGACGAACGGGCTGACGTAGCGGGCGCCCGCGCGGGCGGCGAGCAGCGCCTGCGGCACGGAGAAGCACAGCGTCATGTTCACGGAGATGCCGCGGTCCGACAGCGTCTTGGTGGCCGCGAGCCCCTCCGGGATCACGGGCACCTTCACGACGACGTTCGGCGCGAGCGCGGCGAGTTCCTCGCCCTCGCGGACGATCTCGTCGCGCGCGAGCCCGACTGTCTCGGCCGAGACCGGTCCGTCACACACGGCGCAGATGCGCTGGATGTGACCGTGGAAGTCGGCGAGACGCCCGCCCTCGCGGGCGTAGAGCGTGGGGTTCGTCGTCACTCCCGACAGGACGCCCCAACTGGCGGCCTCCTCGATCTCGGATACGTTCGCCGTGTCCAGAAAGAACTTCACGCTTCGCCTTCCTCCTTCTTCGTCTTCCGAGACTCGCCAGGCGGCGTCTCGTCCCCTATCGCCGCGTCGATGACCCTCTCGAGCGTCTCCGCGACCGTGCGGTCGAGCTGGTTGCTGTGGATGATCGGTATGTGGTGCTCGACCGCGAGCTCGTCGATGTAGTGTCCGAGCAAGCGGATGGTCTCGAAGTTCGCCCGGTACCTCTCGAACGGCCGCATCCCGTCGGTCTGGACCTCCCTGATGTAGAAATGGCTGCGGTGCGCATCCTCGTCGTCGACCGTGATCACGAGTTGCACGACGCATGCGGCTATCGAACCGGACGGCTCGATGTAGCCGGGGACGATGTGCACGCCTTCGACGACGAGGCTCTCGCCTTCGAGGGCGGCCCGCTCGACCAGGGACACGATGCCCGTGCCCACGACGGCGGTCTGCTCCCTGAACCCGACGACTACGGGATCGGCTCCGTGGGGGACGGGGACTCGCAGGCCGCGCCACGCGTTGAAAGCGCTCTCGTGGAGGGCGGGCATCAGTTCCCTGGAGAAGATACCACGCATGACCTGCCGAATGGAATCCGTCGAGACGATACGCGTGATACCGAGCCTGTGGGCGACCTCGGTGGCGATGGTCGATTTCCCGACGCCGGTCGTGCCGCCGATCATGATGATGAGCGGCTTGTCGATGCGGGAAAGCTTCGCGAGCCGCTGGTAACGCTGTGCGAAGACGTCCCCGGCCGTGACCCGCAGCATCTCGACCGACAGCTCGCGGAGCCGCTCGATGGAGACCTGCCGCTCGGCGCCCGCGCGCAACGCGTCCTCGACCGCCTGGGCCGCCGCGTATGCGAGCGCGGGAGAGAGCCCCGTCGCGGTGAAGGACTGCGCGGTGAGCCCCTTCGAGAACGGCAGCCCGTGGCGCTCGTTGCTGATGAGGATGGGATCGGACCCGGTCATGCGGCTCCCCTTCCCGCGCCCCGTCGCAGCGCGAGCGCCACGACTTCATCGAGAGACGCGCCGAGGTCGAGACCGGAGACCGTGACCGGTTCGTTGTCGCAGAAGACCGTCGGGACGCCCGCCGTGGCTCCCGCGGCGACGACCACGTCGACCGCCGCCGCCTTCAGCTCGGTGAGGAGCACGTCGAAACGCCCCTCGGCCTCGGCGAGGTCGGAGCGCAGCGCGTCACGGTCCGCGAGGTGCGGCGAGATCGCGACGACCGTGCAGCCGGACTCGCTCTCGAGGTGCCGCGCGAGTGAGACGGCGACTTCCGCCGGGGCCGTGGTGGCGAAGAAGACGCGCGCGCCGGATACGTCCGCCAGCGGCCTCGGCCTGAACGTGACCGCGGACCACGGCAGGCCGGGGCGCAGACGCTGGACCGCCTCGACGATCGCGGCAACCTCCGCCTCGGTCGCGTTCGGCCGCTCGGCTCCCGCGATGATGAGTGCGTCCGCGCTCGCCAGACGATAGGGTCCGAAATGATCGCAGACGTACGAGACGCCCGCCGCGGCCGAGACGACGAGCAGCGTCGCGTCGGCTCGTACTGGCGGAACGGCGGCACCCGATCCCTCGATGAGCAGCAGGTCGGCTCCGAGCGTGTCGGCGAGCGCGGCTCCCTGCGCCACGTCATCGATGAAGGTCGCGCCCGCGAGTCCGCCCCCGCAGCGACGGCATCCGACGACCGGCACGCGGCTCGTCAGGGCGTCCTCGTAGCAGTCGGAGGCGGCATGCGCCCCGGCGGCGGCGATCTCGAGCAGCCCCGCCGTGGTGAGCAATACCTCGTCACCGCGCACGAGCACCGGCACGCCCGGCCCGCCGCGGCCCATCGCGAGCACCGCGATGCGCTTCCCCGCGGAGGTGAGCCTGCGCGCGAGGAAGCCGGTCAACGCGGTCTTGCCTACCCGCTTGCCCGTGCCGACGATCGCGAGCGTCGGCGTGGCGACGGTGGCGCGCTCCTGCGGCGTGAACGCGAAGTCCGCGCCGCGATACGCGACGCCGAGCCCGAGAGCGACGCCCGCGAGCCTGAAGCGGTCGGGAGCGGTGACCACGGGCTCGTCCGAGAGGTCAACGACGGCGTCCGGCGCAAAGCGCTCCAGGGCCTCTCGCAGCGACGAGTCCATGTCCTCGCCACGAACGAGCGTCACACCGTAGAGGTCCTCCGCGATCGCTCCCACCTTCTCGCTGCCCCCGACGAAGACCGCGGCGGCCACCTCATCGCGCTCCCCCAGCGTGGCGAGAGCGTCCCGCACGACGCTCGGGTGGTGCTCGCCGTCGATGAGCGCGACCACGCGGCTCACGCTTCAGCCTCCCGTGGCCCCCACGAGCACACGTGACCGGCACGCGCATAGTCGGCGACGACCTCGGGATCGTCGAACGGCTTCTTGAGCAGGATCCTCACACTGTCCGGGCGGACCTCGACGACGTTGTAGCTGGGTCTGGTGTTGCCGCGCAGCCGGTGCGTGCATGCCGTTCCCGCGTTCACGACGAGCAGGTCCTCGAGCCGCCACACGTTAGGCACGTGCTTGTGACCGCAAAGCACGAGATCGGCGCCCGCCGATGAGAGCACGCGCAGCACGTCGCCCGCGTCGGAGGCGATGTTGCGCTCGCGTCCGGTGCCGGGGACGGGCACGAGGTGATGGTGGAGGCACACGACCTTGAACTCGTCGGGATCGGTGAACCGCTTCTCGATCCAGCGATGACGCTCGCGGCCGACGCGGCCGTTGTCGAGGTCGGGCTCGGACGAATCTATGCCGAGTAGGTGCACCCCGTTGTGGACGAGCTCGCTGTCCCGCTCGCCGAACAACGCCTCGAAATGCACCTCACCGACGTTGCGGGCGTCATGGTTTCCCGGGAGCACGACGACGTGGGGGCACTCGATGTGGCCGATGATGCGCGCCGCGGCCTCGAAGTCCTCGCGGAAGCCCATATCGGTGAGGTCTCCCGTGACGACCACCACGTCCGGCTCGAGTTCGTTGATCTCTGCGACGACGCGCATGGCGAGGTTCGGCACGTGGAACCGCGACCCGCAGTGCAGGTCGGAGATGTGGGCGATCACCGTCGCGTCGCGGTGCGCGGATGCCGAGTCGGCCAAGGGACCCTCCGTCGGTGTGGACACGCCACGACCCGCGATTCGCGGGCAGGGGATCCGGGGATGCCAAGACTATTCCCAGATGAGGGGTGCGGCTGTCAAGCGAGGAGTCGCGCACCCTCGCGATCGACTCGCAGCGCGAGCGGCGCGCGACGGCCGGGCAGCGACCTGGCGACCACGAGCGAGGCGATCTCCTCCGCGCGCGCGAAAGCCGCGTCGTCGTCCGGCTCCTGCACGAAGCCGACCACGGTGGGGCCCGCGCCCGAGAGCGCCGCGCCGTCGGCGCCGGCGTCGATCAGCACGTCGCACACCGCGTCGAAGTCCGGGACCGCGCCCGCTCGATACGGCTCGTGAAGCCGGTCGCCGAGACCGGGGCCGGTGAGATCCGGACGGCCTAGCGTGATGCCCGCCACGAGAAGCCCAGCTCGCCCGACGTTGAACGCGGCGTCGGAGTGCGGCACGTCCTCCGGGAGCAGCTTCCTCGCCGAAGCGGTCGACAGCGGGCGCTCGCTCACGACCGCCACTACCGCCAGCCCGCCTCCCGGCTGAAGCCGCGCCGCCTTCGGCTCACCATCGTCCCAGCAGACGGTGAAGCCGCCGAAGAGCGCGGCGGCGACGTTATCGGGATGCCCTTCGAGCTCGACCGCGAGTTCGAACAAGCGCTCCTCGCCGAGCGCGCCGCCGAGAAGGCCGTCGGCGAGCACGAGGCCCCCGACGATCGCGGCCGACGACGATCCGAGCCCGCGACCGGTAGGAACGCCGTTCTCGCACCGGATGCGCGCCGCGCGGCCGGCATCGCCCGCGGCCGCGAAAGCCGCCGCCATCGCCTGGGCGACGCGGTTGCGCGGGCCGGTCGAGAGCGAACCGGCACCCTCGCCGTCCACCTCGACCGACCACGAATCGGCAGGCCAAGCTTCGAAGTCGTCGTAGAGGGCGAGCGCGAGACCGAACGAGTCGTATCCCGAGCCGAGGTTCGCGGTGCTCGCCGGGACGCGAGCCGTGACAGAGCCGGACACGCGCACCGTCACAGGTGCTCGACGCGCACGACCGCCGCGACCGCGGCCACGACCTCGAGTGAGCCGACCTCGGCGAGCGCGGCCTGGAAGTCCGCTTCGCGGGCGAGGTGCGTGACGAAGACCAGCTCCGCCCGCCCGTCCTCGAGCGTGCGCTTCTGGATCACCGAAGCGATGGACACGCCGCGGTCCGCGAGCACGCCGGCGACCGCCGCGAGCACGCCGGGGCGGTCCGCGGTGACGAGCCGCAGGTAGTACGCGGTCTCGAGATCCGCGATGTCTCGCACCTCGAGCAGCTCGTGACACGTGCAGCCGACGAGGTTCAGGCAACCGCTGCGGATGTGGCGCGCCACCTCGATGAGGTCTCCGACGACCGCGGACGCGGCCGGCAGCGAGCCGGCTCCTTCTCCGAAGAACATCGTCTCGCCTACGGAATCGCCGACGACGTAGATGGCGTTGTACACGCCGTTCACGCTGGCCAGCGGATGGCTCGACGGGATCATCGTGGGATGCACCCTGACGTCGATACCCCCACCGGCGCGCCTCGCGATGGCGAGCAGCTTGATCGCGTAACCCATCTCGGCGGCGTACGCGATGTCGGCCGCGCTCACGCCGCGTATGCCTTCGGCGTGCACCTGCGAGAGCACGACGCGGGAGTTGAACGCGATCGATGCGAGGATGGCGATCTTCGCGGCGGCATCGAGACCGTCGACGTCCGCCGTGGGGTCGGCCTCGGCATAGCCCGCCGCCTGCGCTTCCGCGAGAGCGGCGTCGAAATCTAGTCCATCCTCGGCCATGCGGGTGAGGATGAAGTTCGTGGTGCCGTTCACGATGCCCACGACGCTGCGGATCTCGTTACCGTCCAGGCTGTGCTTGAGCGGCCCGATGATCGGGATGCCCCCGCCGACGCTCGCCTCGAACGCGATGTCGACTCCCGCCTGCTCGGCGGCCTCCATGACCTCGCGGCCATGGCTCGCCATCAGCGCCTTGTTCGCCGTCACCACGCTCTTCCCGGCGGCAAGCGCTTCGAGCACGATGCCGCGAGCCGCTCCCGTGCCTCCGACGAGCTCGACGACGACGTCGATGTCGGGATCGGAGAGGATGTCCGCCGCGTCGGTGGTGAACCGGTCGGCGGGGATGCCGAGCGCCGCGGCGCGCGCGGCGTCGCGGTCGGCGAAGCGCGTCAACTCGAGCGAGACGCCTGCCCGGCGTTCGAAGTCCTCGCCGTGACGGCGCAGGATATCCACCACGCCGCCGCCGACGGTGCCGAGTCCGATGAGGCCGATCCTGACGGTGCGCATCTTAGAGGCCCTCCGCGTCCAGCGCCGCCGACGAGGCGGCTCAGGAGACGATTGTACCCGATGCCGCGGTCACGACGGCTCCCCCGGCGCCGCCTGGGCACGGAGTCCGGCCGCTCGCGCCCTCAGGAGGTCGCGCCGGCCCTCGTCCTCCTCCTGCTCGGCCTCTTCATCGACGAGCAGCGCCAGAACGTGGATCTTCTCCGAAGAGCCGAGGAGCACGGCGGCCGTGGCCGGGTCGACCCGCCGCACGATATCGTCCTGCGACCCCAGGAGCAGCCCGTACGCTCTCTCCAGCTCGGCCTTCGCTTCCTCGCTCTCGCCGTTCTCCCGAAGGACGGCGATGCGAGCGAGGATCGCCGCGATGGTCTCGATCAGGCGGAGGATGTAGTCCTTCTGGAAGGCGCTCATCGGCTCCCCGCCTTCACCGCATCGGCTGCCGGACGACCGTCTTCCACTTCGCGGGATCGGCCTTGCGCACGTCGCTGAGGTAGATCTCGTGGTGCTTGCCGAAGCGCTCGCACCCGGCGCGCGCGATGAAGTCGTGTACCCGCTCGATGGTCGGGCTCTCCTCCGAGAACGGTCCGACGTGCATGATCTGCGCCGCCCTGCCTTCCGAGTACTCCTCGAAGCGCACGAGAGGCAGCGCCGCGGGGGCCTTCTTCCTGCGGACATCCTCGATCGCGCTCTCCACCATCTCGCCCGTGACGAAGTCCGGCTGGGCGATCATCATCGTCCACCTCCAGCCCGCGCGGTCGCCGGTCGCGAAGTCCGACATGTCGTCGGCCCACCAGAGCCCTTCGGGCGGCATGACGTGGTAGTCGATCGCGAGCGGGCCCTTCTTCACCGCGAACTTGAGGGTGTACGAGAGGGAGAAGAGAACCTCGAGCGCCTCCGCGTACGAGCGGGAGGTGTTCGGGTCGCCCTGACCGTCGACCATGAGGGACCTCATCGCCGGGACGTCGACCTCGACGACCTCCTTCGCGGAGGGCGAATAGAGGCGGCCCAGTTCCTTCTTGAGGTCGAGCTTCTCCACGCCAGGTCACCGCCCCAGGACGACATCGATCCCGTAGAGCACGAGTTCCAGCTTGGCTTCCGTCAGCTTGCCTACGCGGTCCGTGAGCGACGCCCGATCGAGCGTCACGATCTGCGAGACGTTCGCGACGGAATCCTTGGGCAGCCCCGTGGTCTTCGCATCAAGCGAGACGTTCCCAGGAGCGTCCGCCCACCGCAGGTTGCTCGTCAGCGGGACGCAGACGATGGTGGAGATGCGGCTGCGGTTGAAGGCGTCGCTCTGCACGACCACGACCGGACGGCGAAAACCAGGTCCGGACCCGACGGGCTCCCCCAGGTCGGCCCACCACACCTCGCCTTGCGCGATCACCATTCCGACCGTTCGAGTGCCCACCGCGCAGCCGCCATGCCGAAACCATCGCCAGCAGGAGGATCTTCGGCGTAGATCGAGTCGAGCGCCGCGGTGACACTGTCTGCGGAGTGGCGGGCGACATACTCGCGCACCGCACGGCTGTAGAGCTTGCTGCGCGACTGCTTCAGTGCGCGCGCGAGCTCATCTGCGTCGGCGAACACGTCGTCCGGTATCGATATCGCAGTCTTCATACCGAGAGTATAACTCAGCGGGAGACGAGACTCCACACTCGGCATGGAAAGGACTACACCCGCACGGGTGCTTGAACAGCCCTTATGTCGCAGCAGGCTCGATGACGTCCAAGTCCCTGCATATCTTGCGTGCGAGGAAGTCATTGATCTCGCGGTGCCGAGGAATCGCCCTGCGCCTGCAGGTGACGGATGAGAGCGACGCGCTTCACGCAGTGATGCGCAGTGACTCGCGGATGACTTTCCGGCTGCCGAGTCGTTCTTCGGCAAGTACTCGATTGGCGTCGAGGACGAGTTCGATGGCTTCAGCGAGGTTCGCGCGAGCTTCCTCGAGAGTATCCGCTTGCGTGTTCGCGCCGGGGAGCTCCTCGACGTAGCCGATGTAGCCTTCCGGCACCTGTTCGAACACCGCGGTGAATCGAAGCTTCATAGGACATGGCCTCCGGAGCCCAATCTAGCACGGTCGCTTCGTCGGTGCCTGACGCCGCATCCGAGCGGAGTCATCTGTCGCCGCGAGAGAGAAGGGCGGCGTTGACGATCAGGAGGACGAGGAGTCCGACGAGCGAGACCGCTTCGACCGGGCGAGCGCGGAATCCCTCTCCACGGCCACAGCTAGCTGCTGACGCAGCCGGTCGGCTGGAGCGGCTTGTCCTGTGTCCCGCCGCTTCTCGCCCGGACGACGAGGTCGACATCGCAGTCGAGGACGTGCAGCAGGAAGAGCACCTTGTCGACGGACTTGCGATAGTTGGTCGGATCGAGAAGCCGGTAGAACTGCGCCGGAGATGTCCCGAGCCGCCGGATGATCTCCCGCTTCGACAGGGGGCTCTTCTCGACGCGCTTCTCCGCCTCGATGGTCAGTCTGTAGAGGAGCAGGTCGCGCATGTAGCTCGGGTCCTGGTTGTACTCGAGGACCTGCTCGACGTGGACCGAACCCTCCAGACCCGACGCAAGCCGGTAGGTGAATCCTTCACGGCCGAGTTCGTCGTCGACAGAGACCTCGACGGGTGGATCGGCGGCCGTCGGCGTCGGATCGGCCTTGGCGTAGGGGAACAGGAACTGGTCACGCCAGGTCCCGACCTCGAACGCGTGCTTCCGGTTGTTGAGCCTGACGGACCTGATCTTCATAGCAGACCCTCGCGGTCGAGTTGGCGAATCAAGTCGATCACTTTGCGCGACGGACTTCCCGCCATGGGCTTCTCGTTGTCGAGATCCCATTTCAGGACGAGCACCCCGTCACGGTAGACGTGCACGTGCCGTGGGGAGTGGTCGCCCTTCCAAGAAAGGAAGACGTACCCTCCGCGTCGTACCTTGGACATGACTAGATGTTACCCCCCATGGTAACGCTTTTCAACCCCGCGGATCCTGCTCAGAGGCGTGCCACGGGACGTTGTCCGCATGAGCTGCGAGCGAGTCAGGAAGCGCTGGTCCATGGGTCGCCTAGACGACCATGGCTTAGCCGACGCCATGGTCGTGTGGGCTGCCAAACGAGGGTTTAGGCAGCGCGCTCATACACCACACGGCCTTCCCTGAGCGCCGGCCGCAGGACATCGCCGGCAAGGTCTCCGCGCCGCTCGATCTCGGCGGGATCGGTCGGCACCGGATCGACCACGACCGGCAGCGACGCCAGCGCGTCGAGCATGGCGCCCATGGTGTGGCGCTTGTGCCCCATCTTGGGAAGGACCACGAGAAGGTCGATGTCGCTCGAGGTCGATGCATCGCCGCGAGCGTGCGATCCGAAGAGGATGATGCGTAAGGGGTCGAAGCCCGCGACCAGGACGTCGATGGCCTGCTGGAGTCCCTCGATCTCGGCGACGCTCGTCTCGCTCATCGCGATCCTCCTCTCGCCATCAAGTGTAGCCCCGTCCCGCTCCCGGCGCGAAGCCTACCCCTCGTCGCAGCGCATGAGGTCGTCGTAGGTCTCGCGGCGCACGACCACCCGCGCCTTGCCGTCGGCGACGAAGACCACTGCCGGGCGGACCTGCTTGTTGTAGTTCGACGACATCGACTGGCAGTAGGCGCCGGTCGAGCAGACCGCGAGGACATCGCCCGTCTCGACCGGCTGGATCTGCGTGTCGCGCGCGATGAGGTCGCCGGTCTCGCAGTGCTTGCCCGCGACGGTGACGACCTCGGTGCGCGGCCGGTCGGCCTTGTTCGCGACGAGGCACTCGTAGCGCGCGCCGTAGAGCGCGGGCCGGATGTTGTCGGTCATGCCGCCGTCGACGGCGACGTACGTGCGGATGCCCGGCACCTCCTTGATGGTGCCGACCGTGTAGAGCGTGATGCCGGCGTTCGCCACGACCGCGCGTCCGGGCTCGACGAGGATGCGCGGCACGGGCAGGCCGTGGCGCTCGCACTCGTCCTTGATGCCGTCGACGACGACCTTGCCGAACTGCTCGACGGTCGATGGCTCGTCGGCGAGACCGTACTTGATGCCGATGCCGCCTCCGACGTCGAGGTCGCGCACCTCTTCGCCGGTCTCGGCCCGGACCTGCCGCATGAAGTCGACCATGACCTCGATCGCCTTGCTGTAGCTCTGCAGCGCGAATATCTGCGAGCCGATGTGCATGTGAAGGCCCGCGAACCGCACTCCGGGTGTGGCGACGGCGGTGCGCACCGCCTCCATCGCGAGCCCGTGGTTGAGGCCGAAACCGAACTTGGAGTCCTCCTGGCCGGTCTGGATGTAGCCGTGCGTGTCCGGCCTGATGCCCGGCGTGACGCGAAGGAGGACGTCCTGCACGACCCCGCGCGCCGTCGCCGCGGCGCCGATGCGCCCGAGCTCGAGCAGCGAGTCGACGACGATCCGGTCGACGCGCTCGCTGACGGCGTGTTCGACCTCCGCGAGCGTCTTGTTGTTCCCGTGGACCTGGACCCGCGAGGCCGGCACGCCGGCCGCCAGCGCGATGGCGAGCTCGCCGCCGGAAGCGCACAGGATCATGCAGCCTTCCTCGTGCACGACGCGGCACATCGCCTTGCACATGAAGGCCTTGGCGGCGTAGACCGTCTCCACCCTCTCCCAGTGGTAGGAGGTCCACTTCCGGAACTCGCGCAGCTGGTGGCGGATGTGCGCCTCGTCCATCACGTAGAGCGCGGTCCCCTGCTCGCGCGCGAGCCGCACCATGTCCACGCCGCCCACCCACAGCCGGCCGTCGTGCACCGCGGCCGTGATCGGCAGAAGCGACGAGAGGTCCGCCTCGGGATCGGTCGGCTCCTGCGGGATCGGCTCTTCGAGCATCGAAGTCCCCCTCCCTACATCCGCTCGGGAGCGGAGACGCCGACGAGCGCGAGCGCGCGCTCGAGGACGATGCGTGTCGCGTCGACCGCGGCAAGGCGGGCGCCCGTGAGGCGGGCGTCGTCGGTGACGACCCTGCACACCGTGTAGAACTGGTGGAAGACCGCCGCGAGTTCCTCTGCGTATCTCGTGAGCCGATGCGGCGTGCGCGCGAGCGCGGCCGCCTCCACGACCTCGGGGAACTCGCCGAGCTTGCGCAGGAGGGTGAGCTCCGCCTCGCCGTCGAGCAGCGCCAGCTCCGTCTCGGCCGGGATGCCGCCGGCCTTGCGCAGTATCGAGCAGATGCGCGCGTGCGCGTACTGGACGTAGTAGACCGGGTTGTCGGCGCTGTTGCGCGTGGCGAGCCCGATGTCGAAGTCGAGCGACTGGTCGGTGCTCCGGCGCAGGAAGAAGTAGCGCGCCGCGTCGGCGCCCACCTCGTCGAGGAGCTCCTCGAACGTGACCATCTCGCCGGTGCGCTTGCTCATCCGCACGGCCTCGCCGTCGCGGAAGAGGTTCACGAGCTGCCCGATGACGACCTCGAGTCCGCCGGGATGGCCGAGAGCTGCTGCGGCTGCCTCCATCCGCTTCACGTAGCCGTGGTGGTCGGCTCCCCACAGGTCGATGACGAGGTCGAAGCCGCGCGCGAACTTGTCGCGGTGGTAGGCGACGTCGGCGGCGAAGTACGTGTACGAGCCGTCGGCCTTGCGCAGCACGCGGTCCTTGTCGTCGCCGAAGTCCGTCGAGCGGAACCAGACGGCCCCCTCGTGCTCGAAGACGTGACCGGCCTCGCGCAGGACGGCGATAGCGGCTTCGACGGCGGTCGAGCCGTCCGGACCCGGCGCGTGGAGCGATCTCTCGGAGAACCACACGTCGAAGTCGACGCCGATGCCGTGGAGCACGCCCCGCAGGTGCGCGAGGACCTGCGCGTACGCCTTCTCCATGAAGTGCGCTTCGCGCGCACCCGGGTCGGCGTCCGCCCACGCATCGCCCTCGGCCGCGCGTATCTCCCGCGCGATGTCGGCGATGTACGCGCCGCGGTACCAGTCCTCGCCGAACTCGACCTCTCTTCCGCACTCCTCGAGATATCTCGCGGCGACGGACCTCGCGAAGATGTCCATCTGCACGCCCGCGTCGTTGACGTAGAACTCGCGCTCCACCGCGTGGCCGGTGTGCTCGAGCAGGCGCGCGATGGAGTCGCCCAGCGCCGCCCAGCGACCGTGGCCGACGTGCATCGGCCCAACCGGGTTCGCGGAGACGAACTCGACCTGGACCTTGCGCCCGCCGCCCGTCGACGAGCGCCCGTAGCCGGCGCCCGCCTCGCGGATCTCGCGCACGACGCGCTGGATGGGCGCGCGTGAGAGGCGGATGTTGATGAATCCCGGGCCGGCGATCTCGACGCCCTCGACGTCCGGGTGGGACGCGATGTTCGCCACGATCGCCGCGGCGACCTCGCGCGGAGCCATGCCCGCCGCCTTCGCCGCCCGCATCGCGACGTTGCTCGCCCAGTCGCCGTGACTCGGGTCCTTCGGGCGCTCGAGGGTGACTTCCGGCGGGTCTTCCAGGATCACCGCGCCCAAAGCGACCGCGGCGCTCAGGGCGTCGGTCAGCAGGATGACGATGACGTCGTTCACGGCTTCTTGCTCGCTCCCGGTATCGGCAGGTGAGGGACCAGGATACCGTATCACGCTGGGAGCGGCACGGCTCTCAGCGGTGGTAAGGCTCCCCGCGGAGTATGCGGAAGGCCCGGTAGACCTGCTCGAGAAGGACGACCCGCGCCATCTGGTGGGGGAACGTCATGGGAGACAGCGAGAGCCGTTCGTCGGCACGCGCGAGCAGCGCGGGATCGATACCGGCCGAGCCGCCAAGCACGAAGGCGAGCGGGCGTCCATCCCGCATGCGCTCGTCGAGCCAGCCGGCGAGACCCTCCGATCCGAGGGCGAGCCCGTCCGCGGCGAGTGCGACCACCCGCGCGCCGGCCGGGAGGGCGCGGCCCACGGCCTCGCCCTCCTCGCGCATCGCGCGATCGACCCCGGCGCCGAGGTCGCGGTCGGCCACCTCGACGACATCGATCGACACGTACGGGCGCAAGCGCTTGAGATACTCCTCGGCGGCGTCGCGCCACCAGCGCTCCTTGAGGCGGCCCACGGCGACGATCGTTATGCGCATCATCGGCAGAGCACGAGGTCGAACGACGCACTATCCCCCATTTGACCTGCTCCGTTCCGGCTTGCACCGCCCCAGGGGGCGCCAGGTCGCCACAACGTATCACGGGCTTCAGGACACGGACAAGACCTAGTCGTATGATGGTCACGCATGGTGTGGATCCTTCTCCGGCAAGCAGGGGGTCGTACCGGATGACGCGCTCACGGCAGACCATGTCGACCCGGCTGATCCAGGCCTTCGTGGGCGTCGCACTCCTTCCTCTCGCGGTGGCCGCGCTGGTGGGGGTGAACGCCTTCTCGACGGCGATGGACGGAGAGGCGCTGAGGCGCGTCGACGACCACATGATCGTCGCGCGACGCCTGCTCTCGGACCGGCTCGGTTCTTCCGTCGCGGCCGTCGAAGCGGCCGCCGGCGAAGAGTCGACCGTCCGCGCCTTGCAGGAGAATGACCGGACTACCCTCGTGACCGCGCTTGGTCAGGCCAACATGCACGTTCGCTCCTCCATCCTCGTGGCGGTCGATCGCCACGGGCGCGCACTCGCGTCCCAACGCGGCAGGATCGACGTGGCGCTGTCCGACGATCCGCTCGTTCGTGCCGGTCTCGCGGGAGCGACGCGCGGCACGATCGAGGTCGTCCCCAAGCGGGTACTCGACGCGTTCGGGCTCACGAGCGATGTGGCCATACCCGTGAAGGAGACACCGGGCGGCACACGCCACCGCGAGACCGTCTCTGGGGCGTTGGCCATCGGCGCCGTGACACCGGTGCGTTCGGCCGACGGCCGGCGCATCCTCGGAGCTCTCGTCTCCTTCGACATCATCAACCGCTCGTCGACCCTCGTCGACGAGATCGTGCTCGCGATCGGCGGCGAGGCGACGGTCTTCCAGGACGAGGTCCGCATCTCAACGACGGTACTGGGCCTCGACGGCAAGCGGGCGATAGGCACCGTCGCGGCCGATAAGGTCCAGAAGGCAGTGCTCGAGAAGCACGACTCCTACCGGGGGACCGCGTTCGTCGTCCGCCGCGATCTCCTGACCGCATACGAGCCGCTGAGGTCGGCGAGCGGCAGGGTCGTGGGGATGCTCTTCGTCGGACTGCCGCTCGATCCGTACGCGGCCGCCAAGAACTCCTACCTGTTGCGTCTCGCGGTCGCCCTGGTCGTCGGGATCGCACTCGCTCTCATCGCGGGGATCGCGATGTCGCGGGTGGTCGCCGGTCCCGTCAGCCGCGTGAGCGATGCGGCCAGGCTCATCGCCGACGGCGACCTGACGGTGACCGTGCCCGTGACGGGCAACAGGGAGACCGCAGCTCTCAGCGAGTCCTTCAACCTGATGACACGTGCGTTGTCCGGAGTCATCGCGGATGTCGACCGTGCCGCGGGACATCTCGCAGGCGTGGCGAGCGACATCGCGAGCTCGACCGAGCAGCAGGCCGCATCGACCGGCACCCAAGCATCCGCCGTCGCGGAGATGACGGCGACGCTCGAGGAGATGGTCGCCTCCTACGGTTCCGTGGCCGCCGCGGCCGACGAGGTGATGCGCCTCGCCGAAGACGCGCTAGAGGCGGCGCAAGGCGGAGAGACGTCGCTCGCGAAGGAGATCGAGGACATCCAGACGCTGCGCGGCGGAGCCGACGCGACCGCGTCGTCGGCGCACGAACTCGCGCGGGCGACGACCGAGATCGGCGAGGTGCTGGGGATCATCGACAACATCGCGGCGCGCACGAAGATCCTCGCGCTCAACGCCGCGATCGAGGCCGCCCGCGCGGGTGAGGCCGGCAAGGGGTTCTCGGTGGTCGCGGCGGAGATCCGTTCGCTCGCGGATTCCGTCACGGACTCGACCGCGCGCATCGAGGAGACGGTCGGCTCGATCCAGCGGGGGACGAGCGGTCTCGCGTCGAAGGCTGAGAACCACGCGACGCTAGCGGGCGACAGCGTCGAGATGGTCTCCCGCACCGGGTCGACGTTCTCGGACATCGTGGAGCAGATGGCGGCCACGGCCTCCGCCGCGCGGCAGATCGCCGCGGCCGCGGCGCAGCAGCGCACGGCTTCCGACCAGATACTCGGGGCGATGCTCCAAGTGAACAACGCCACCGACGAGAACGCCCGCGCAGCTCGCGACGTGGCCGACTCGGTGCGGGACCTCGACGGCGAGTCTCGCAAGATGCGTGACAACCTTCGCGGGTTCCGCCTCTGATCCTGCCGGCGTGCGAGGGATCAGCGCACCCGCACCGCTCTCGGTCCGCTCGTGTTCGCGACGTGCCCGGCGTCGGCGTGGTACGCGAGGATGCGCCAGCTTCCCGTGTAGGGCAGCGACACGCGGACACTGTAGCGGCTGCGGACACCGTAATCGACGTTGCGTACCCATACGGTCCGGTAGAGCACCCAGCGACCGGAGACGTAGCGCATGATGCGCAACTGCACCGAGTAAGCGCCCGCGCGATGGCGCGGCAGGAGCAGGCCGGTCACGGTGAACGCGGTCCTGCGACGCACGATCGACGAGGCGCTCGGGACCGACAGCGCGGCTCGCGGGCGGACGACGACGCGGAGCGTGGGCGAGACGGTCGTCTCGAGCGAGACGTCGCCGGCGAAGGAGAGCCTGAACGATACCGTGGCCGTGGCCGTCAGCGTGCGCCGATACGCAGACCCGAACGGAGTCAGTGTCGCGACGCGCACCCAGCGAGTCCCTACTTGGGTCTCGAGAATCACGTCGCGCGTGGGCACCGGAGCGCCAGACGCGTCGGTCATGCCACCCGTGAGTGTGAACTGCCTGCCGACGTCGACGGTCGAGACCGGCCCCGCCAGCGTCAGGATCACACCCGCGCGAGGTCCGCTTCCGACCGCGGTCGCCGAAGCGGTGGCGGCGAGCGACCAGTTCCCTACCGCGTCTCTCGCGAAGGCCGTGTAGAAGTACGTCGCGAGATCCACGATGTCCGTGTCGACCATGGCGGTCGACGTCCCCTCGTACAGGCGCGACTGCGTCACCGTCACGGTCGGACTCGTCGCGTGCCCCGACGTCGAGCGCAGGACACGCATCGCGGTGGTGCTCGTGTCCACGACCGACCAGGCGAGGTCTACCCCGCCGCGACGCGCGACGGCCGTCATGCTGGAGACCGCCGCCGGGGGAGTCGTGTCGGGCGGCAGTTCCTCCACCACGGTGAAGGGGGAGAGCGACTGGACGCGACCCGTGATGGTGTGCGCGACGAGGTCGCGAGAGACCGTGCAGTCCACCCACCGGCCGCCGGACCAGTGCTGGATCTGAAGATCCAGCGCGCGCGCGTCGGAGATGGACGGGTCGTATGGCAGCGTGATGTCGATGAATCCGTCGAATGTGCCGGAGAACCGGATGTCGAAGTAGGACCCGACGACGCGGAAACCGACGACGCCTTCGGTGTTAGGCGGGTCGGACAACACGGATACCTCTACCACACCCGCCGTCGTCACCTGGCTGAACTCGACGCCGAACGTCGTGTCGCGACCATTCACCCGGACCGCACCGGAGGCCTCGACACCCGTCCCGGTGGCGACCGCCGCACGTGCGACGTCGCGCGGGAGCGTCACCCGAAGCACAGAGCTCGGAGACGAGACCCTGCCCGCGAGATCTACCGTCCTGATCGAGAAATCGTAGACGCCTCCGGCGGTGAGACCGCCGACCCTGGTCGTCGTCGCGGCGCTCGCGCCCATCGCCGATCCCGAGCCGTCGCATACCTGGTAGCCGGAGATGCCGGCTGCGTCGGACCCCGCTCCCCACACCAGCGTGACCGAGTCCGTGGTCACCGCGGTCCACGAGACGCTGCCGGGCGGAGACGGAGCCGTGGTGTCGAGCGTGATCGTGTCCGTGACCGACGCGGCGTTGCCCGCTGCGTCGCGGTACTGGGCGGTGACGGTCCTCACACCGTCTCCGGCGGGCAGCACGGTCGAGGTCGCGGCCGCGTAGGCGACCCAGGCGGAGTATCCCGCTCCGGCGTCGAAGCGCATCTCGAGGGCGCCCGTGACGGTGGAGTCGAGCGAGACGGTGGTGGAGCTGGTCAGCGCCGCGCCGTCCGCGACGGCGAAGGTCCCGCTGGGGGCGACGGTGTCGAGCGTGATCGTGTCCGTGACCGACGCGGTGTTGCCCGCCGCGTCGCGGAACTGGGCGATGACGGTCTTCACGCCGTCTCCGGCGGGCAGCACGGTCGAGGTCGCGGCCGCGTAGGCGACCCAGGCGGAGTATCCCGCTCCCGCGTCGAAGCGCATCTGCGCCGCCCCGGTGACAGCGGAGTCGAGCGAGACGGCGGTGGAGGTCGCGAACGCCGAGCCCGCCTGCACCGCAAGGGTGCCGCTGGGAGCTGCGGTGTCGAGCGTGATCGTGTCGGTGACCGTCGCGATGTTCCCCGCCGCGTCGCGGTACTGGGCAGTGACGGTCTTCACGCCGTCGCCGGCGGGCAGTACGGTCGTCGTCGCGGTCGCGAACGCGGTCCACGCGCCGAGACCGCTCCCGCCGTCGATGCGCATGTCGATCGCGTCGGAGCTGGCCAGCGTGACGGCGACCAGAGTGGACGACGTCCACGCGGATCCCGAGGCGACGGTGATCGAGCCGCTGGGAGCCGTGGTGTCAAGCGTGATGGTGTCCACGACCGAGGTGGCGTTCCCCGCCGCGTCGCGGTACTGGGCGGTGACGGTCTTCACGCCGTCGCCCGCCGGCAGCGCGGTAGAGGTCGCGGCCGCGTAGGCGACCCAGGCGGAGTATCCCGCTCCCGCGTCGAAGCGCATCTGCGCCGCCCCGGTGACAGCGGAGTCGAGCGAGACGGCGGTGGAGCTGGTCAGCGCCGCACCGTTCGCGACGGCGAAGGTGCCGCCGGGAGGCGTGGCATCTAGCGTGATCGTGTCCACGACCGAGGCGGTGTTGCCCGCCGCGTCGCGGTACTGGGCGGTGACGGTCTTGGTGCCGTCGCCGGCCGGGACCGTGACCGTGGCGTCGGTCGCGAACGTGGTCCACGCGCTGAATCCGCTCCCGCCGTCGAGGCGCATCTCGATCGCGTCGGGACTGGCCAGCATGACGGCGACCAGCGTGGACGACGTCCACTCGGATCCCCAGGCTGCGAAGAGCGAGCCGCTCGGACCCGAGACATCGAGCGTGATCGTGTCGACGGTCGAGGTGGCGTTGCCTGCGGCGTCGCGGTACTGGGCGGTGACGGTCTTGGTGCCGTCGCCCGCCGGGAGCGCGGTCGAGGTCGCGGCCGCGTAGGCGACCCAGGCGGAATAGCCCGCTCCCGCGTCGAAGCGCATCTCGAGGGCGCCCGTGACGGTGGAGTCGAGCGAGACTGCGGTAGTGGTGGTCAGCGCCGCACCGTTCGCGACGGCGAAGGTGCCGCCGGGAGGCGTGGTGTCCAGAGTGATCGTGTCGACGACCGAGGCAGCATTGCCCACCGCGTCGCGGTACTCGGCGGTGACGGTCTTGGTGCCGTCTCCGGCCGGCAGCGCGGTCGAGGTCGCGGCCGCGTAGGCGACCCAGGCGGAATAGCCCGCGCCGGCGTCGAAGCGCATCTCGAGGGCGCCCGTGACGGCGGAGTCGAGCAAGACTGCGGTAGTGGTGGTCAGCGCCGCACCGTTCGCGACCGCGAAGGTGCCACTGGGAGCGACGGTGTCGAGCGTGATCGTGTCGACGACCGAGGTGGCGTTGCCCGCCGCGTCGCGGTACTGGGCGGTGACGGTCTTCACACCGTCTCCGGCGGGGAGCGCGGTCGAGGTCGCGGCCGCGTAGGCGACCCAGGCGGAATAGCCCGCTCCGGCGTCGAAGCGCATCTCGAGAGCGCCCGTGACGGTGGAGTCGAGCGAGACTGCGGTAGTGGTGGTCAGCGCCGCTCCGTTCGCGACGGCGAAGGTGCCGCTGGGAGCGACGGTGTCGATGACGACCGGCCCGAAGCGGACGACGCCCCCCGCGTTGCCGGCGGAGTCGATCGCCCGCACTGCGAGGTACCAGGTGCCGTCGGCGAGCGGCGGCGTGCTGGTGGTCGCAGCGGACTGGTCGATGACGGTGTCGGGGTCGTCTGTGGCGGATGTGGTGACGAGCACCGAGTAGCCCGCCACGCCCGAGTACACGTCCGTCGCGCCCGAGAAGGAGACGGTCAGCGTCGTGGCGCTCGTGGGCGTCGAGGCGACGTGCGTCGAGCTCGACAGCGACAACCCTATCGGAACCGACTTGTCGATGAGCACGTTCGCCGTGTGACTCGTCTCGGCGTTGCTGGAAGCGTCGACCGACCAGTACCCGAACGTCGTCGTGCCCTCGACGGAGACCGTGACCGGCAGCGAGTAGAGGTTGCCGACCCCGCCGTTGAGAGCGTAGTAGGTGTTCGACACGCCGGAGCCGGCGGGATCCGTGGCGGTGAGGGTGACGGTGACGTCGCGCGAGACCCACCCGCCCGGGATGCCGGATACGGTCGTCTCCGGGGGC
>Ga0265292_1000388_pt1 | contig 67074 bp, 65 predicted proteins | sample Munlanlewell296A_FD_189080 | JGI IMG/M metagenome (GOLD analysis project Ga0265292, IMG submission 189080) | Leachate microbial communities from a municipal landfill in Southern Ontario, Canada - Leachate well 296A | ecosystem: Engineered > Solid waste > Landfill > Unclassified | place: Canada...
CCCATCGCCCGCTCAGTTCCCCGGAAACGGGGATTTTTTATATCCATGTAGCGGCGGGCATTGCCCGCCAAAATAAAGTCGTGGGTCCCCATTGAGGGGATATTATTCGAATCCCATCGCCCGCTCAGTTCCCCGGAAACGGGGATTTTTTATATCCATGTAGCGGCGGGCATTGCCCGCCAAAATAAAGTCGTGGGTCCCCATTGAGGGGATATTATTCGAATCCCATCGCCCGCTCAAATCCCCGGAGTCGGGGATTTTATATATCCAGGAAACCCACTTGTTTGTCCAAAACGATACGTCATTTTGAAATTCGCCGAAATGCGTTTTGCACAGCCTTGATCGTTTTTCCGACGACATCCTCAGAATGAAAGGACGACAAAAACCCGGCCTCAAATTGAGAAGGAGCCAGGTAAATTCCTTCCGACAGCATTGCCCTGAAGAACTCAGCATAAAGCGCAGTATCCGCTCGCTTTGCGCTCGACCAATCCGTTACGGGCCGGTCCGTGAAGAAGGTTGTAAACATGGTTCCCACCTGTTGCACTACGACCTTTATACCGGCATCCTTTGCGGTTGCGCGTACGCCGTCCCCTAGCTGCGATGTCATCTGCTCGATATTATTCCAAATTTCGGGCTTGTTTAACTCTTCCAGAGTAGCAATGCCGGCTGCCATCGTCAGCGGATTTCCGGATAGCGTCCCAGCCTGGTACATAGGCCCAGAAGGGGCCACCATTTGCATGATTTCCTTCCTCCCGCCATAAGCTCCGACAGGCAAACCGCCGCCAATCACTTTGCCCAACGTGGTCAGGTCAGGATGAACGCGATACAGCGCCTGAGCGCCGCCCGGATGAGCCCGGAACCCGGTCATCACCTCGTCAAAAATTAATAAAGCTCCGCATTCGGTCGTCAAGCGGCGCAAGACTTCCAGGAATCCAGCTTCTGGTGGCACCACTCCCATGTTTCCGGCCACCGGTTCGACGATTACCGCTGCAATTTCAGCGCCTTTTTGGTTGAAAAGCATTTCCACCGCAGCAATATCATTATAGGGAACCACCAGGGTATCGGCTGTGCTCGCGGCTGGAACACCGGGCGAATCAGGCAACCCGAGCGTGGCTACACCGGAACCGGCTTTCACCAACAGCATATCCGCATGCCCATGGTAACACCCCTCAAATTTGACGATCTTCGACCGCCCGGTGTATGCCCTGGCAAGCCGTAATGCTGTCATGGTCGCTTCCGTGCCTGAATTTACGAAGCGCAACATTTCCAGGTTTGGCATAAAAACCTGAATCAATCGGGCCAGTTTAATCTCAAGTTCGCATGGAGCGCCAAAGCTGGTCCCGCGTGCGGCAGCCTTCGAGATAGCTGTGACGACAGCAGGATGGGCATGACCCAGAATGAGCGGTCCCCAGGATAAAACATAATCCACAAACCGGTTTCCATCCACGTCGTAGAGGTATGCTCCCTCGCCCCGATCAATGAACAAGGGCTGCCCTCCCACCGCGCGAAAAGCCCGCACCGGTGAGTTGACGCCGCCCGGAAAGAACTGCTGGGCGTCGGAAAACAGTTGTTGTGATTTTGAAGTTTCCATTATGCCTCCATCATTCCACAGGTTGGTATGACCACTCGTGAACCAGATCGACGACGCGTTTGACCTGATCAACAGGCGTGTCCGGCAATACGCCGTGTCCCAGATTGAAGATATGCCCCGGACGCCCACCCGCCTGGCGCAAGACCCGTTCCACGCGCTTATCAAGCTCGGCTTCAGGCGCATAAAAGGCTACCGGATCCAGGTTGCCCTGCACCGCCACCTGGTGACCTAACAGCTTCCAGGCCCAATCCAGCGGGGTCTGCCAATCGACGCCAATGACGTTCCCACCGGCTTCTTTCATCAGCGGCAGCAGCGAGGCAGTGCCGGTGCCAAAGTGAATCGTCGGTACCCCCGTTATTTGGAGAGCCGCAAATATGGATTTTGAGTAAGGGAATACATACTCGCGGTAATCGTCCGGAGTGAGCGTTCCAACCCAACTATCGAATAACTGAACGGCTTGCGCCCCGGCATCGATCTGGGCGCTGAGATAATCCGCAATGACTTGCGCCAGTTTTTCCATCAACCGGTGCCAGGATTGCGGGTCAGAATACATCATGCGCTTGGTTTTTAACAGGTTGCGCGAAGAACCACCTTCGATAAGGTAACTGGCCAGGGTAAATGGCGCGCCGGCAAAACCAATCAGGGCTGTTGTGCCATCCAGTTCCTTCCGCACGATCCGGATCGCAGCGAGGACATTAGCCAGTGACTCTCGCGGCTCAACCGGGCGAAGCGCAGCCACGTCTGTTACGCTCTGAATCGGGTTGTGAATCACGGGTCCTTCTCCAGCGGCAAATTCCAATTGGATCCCCATCGGGACTAATGGCAAGAGAATATCAGCAAACAATATCGCCGCATCCACACCCAACCGAGTTACAGGCTGAAGAGTAACTTGCGCAGCTAGTTCCGGTTGGGCGCAGATTTCGAGCAGTGTGTGATGAGCCCGAATCGCGCGATATTCGCTTAAAAAACGACCGGCCTGCCGCATAAACCATACCGGTGTTCTGTCCACTGGCTTTTGCCAGCAGGCATTGAGAAATCGTTGACTGGAAGTTAAAGGTTCCATAGGATCAAAGTGGCTTTCGCGAAACATGGTGTGGAGTGTAGGTTACGAAGTTAGCCATTTTGCAGCCACCGGGCAGCGTCTTTGGCATGATAGGTGATAATCATATCGGCGCCAGCCCGCCGAATACCGGTCAGAATTTCCAACGCAACACGTTCTTCATCCAACCAACCCTGGGCGGCAGCCGCCTTCAGCATGGAATATTCCCCACTGACGTTATAGGCAACCAGAGGGAGTTCTGGAAAGTGTTCGCGGACGGCGCGGATTACATCCAGATAGGCTAGGGCGGGTTTGACGATCAGCATATCCGCGCCTTCAGCTACGTCTAAAGCGGTCTCTCGCAGCGCTTCCCGGACATTGGCCGGATCCATTTGGTGGCTGCGGCGGTCACCGGATTTTGGCGCACCCTGGGCTGCTTCGCGGAACGGCCCGTAAAAACCGGAGGCATATTTGGTGGAGTAGGAAAGGATCGGTGTATGCTCGTACCCAGCAGAGTCTAAGCCTGTACGAATTGCCGCTATCATGCCGTCTATCATCCCGGAAGGCGCGACGATATCTGCCCCGGCCGCTGCGTGTGAGACAGCCACTTTAGCCAGAATTTCCAACGTCTCGTCGTTCAGTACATACCCCTCGGGAAGGTGGAGGTTGGGCCGATTTTTCCCGCCCACGTTCAAGATACCGCAATGACCATGATCGGTATATTCACACATGCAAACGTCAGTGATCACCACCATATCAGGATGGGTGTTTTTGATCACCCGGGCAGCCTGTTGAATAATGCCGTCGTCTGAAAAATTTTCCAGCCCGATCGGATCTTTTTCAGCCGGAATGCCAAACAAAAGGACGGCCGGGATGCCCAATTCGGCAACAGATTGAATTTCATCCGCGAGCATGTCGGGTGATAAATGGTAGACCCCAGGCATGGAGGAGATTTCTGTTCTTACCCCCCGGCCATGGGTGACAAAAAGCGGATAGATCAAGTCATTGGGAGCCAGGTTGGTTTCTCGCACCATGGCACGGATTTGCGGAGAAATCCGTAATCGGCGCGGGCGAATGGTCGGAAAGCTGGCTGTCTGTCCGATCTTCTCTTTTGGGGTTTGAGTTGTCTTGGTTTGAAAATTCACAGGATACTCCTCACTGTCATCTAAGGTTGGCTTTAAGCAGCGCTTCAACCAGTCCATCCACCGTATAGTCTGCTGCCAAGATATCGACTGCAAGCCCCATCTTTTGGGCAGTTTCAGCCGTAATGGGACCGATGCAGGCTATTACCGCCCCTTTTAGTAGTTCGGACGCGCGTCCACCTAAAAGGGCAAAGAAATTTTGCACCGTCGATGAGCTGGTAAAAGTGGCAAAATCCACCCCCTTTTCCAGTTCGGCTAATGCTTGCGAATCAGGATGAGACGGCAGGGTGTGGTACGTTGCAATTTCCTCAGGAAAAGCCCCTTGATTTTGAAGCGCATCCACCAGCGCCTTTCGGGCTATCTCTGCTCGTGGCAATAGAACCCTCTGGCCGCGCACATCTCCCAGGCCAGGCAGTATGGCTTCAGCTACATATTCATCGGGGACAAAGGCGGGTTGCACTCCCATTTCCATGAGCGCCTGGGCGGTTGCCGGCCCGATAGCTGCGACCTGGATCCCGGCGAATGCACTGCTTTCTTTGCCTAGAGCAGTGAGCCTCTGCCAGAAAGCAGATACACCGTTGACGCTGGTGAAGATGACCCACTGGTAGGCGCTAAGATTGGTTATTGCCTGGTCGATCAATGACGTATCTTCCAGCGCAGAAATTTCAATGGTGGGAAAGACGACCGGCTCAGCGCCCAGAGCGGTTAATCGTTCAATCAAAGCCGCTGCTTGTGCTCTTGGGCGAGTGACGAGAACGCGCTTACCGGTTAGATTGTTCATCTTAACAATTCCGCGGCGCCCTGGTCAAGCGCTTTCTGGGCGAGCAGCCCCCCTGTCTTTTTCGGGTCTTCTCCCATCGCTGCGACACGGATTACCCGCCGCCCATCGATGCCCGCAACCAGACCGCGTATTTCGAGTTGCGCGCCATCCAGCGTGGCATGTGCTGCCACTGGCGCTGAACAGCCCCCGCCAAGTGCTGCCAGAAAAGCGCGTTCAGCAGTGACAGCGTTGTATGTAGGCAGGTCATGAATCGGCTGGAGTAGTTGGAGAAGTTCAACATCCCCGGACCGGCATTGGATTGCCAGGGCTCCCTGACCGGGGGCTGGAAGCATAACATCCAAAGAAATATATTCAGTAATATGATTTCCAAGACCCAGTCGCTCGATTCCGGCAGCCGCCAGAATGATCGCATCGTACTCTCCCTCCAGTACTTTGCGGAGGCGGGTATCTACGTTTCCGCGCAGCGGTAGAATGGTCAAATCAGGGCGGGCAGCTTTTACCTGGGCTTCGCGGCGCAGACTAGAGGTTCCCAACCGGGCACCCACAGGTAACTCCCAAAGCGTTTCTCCCTTTGCTGAGATCAATACATCCTGAGCGCAGGCACGCAGGCCTACTGCGCCGATGCTCAACCCTGCCGAGTTTTCAACCGGCAGGTCCTTCAGGGAATGAACGGCCAGGTCGATTTCGCCGGAGAGCAAGGCGCTTTCCAACTCCGCGGTGAACACGCCTTTGCCGCCGATTTCTGGCAGAGGGCGGTCGATGATTTTGTCTCCGGTGGTAACCAGGGTAACCAGCCGGAAAGAAAGGGCTGGCCAGGCTGATTTAAGCTGCGCAAGGATGTGTTCCGTTTGCCAGCGGGCCAATTTTGAAGGCCGGCTTCCCAAGGTGATTATCCGGGTGGTTGGATTGTTCATATCACTGCCTTTTTAAGAGAAAGATCCGGATCGGGCTCGCTCAGATCAAACAATCGGGCTAAAGTATCTACATAATCGTTGAGAGTTTCCCGATTCGTTTCGGTGCGTAAATGCATGGTCGGCTCATGCAATATTTTTCGAACCAGCCCCCGGGAAAGAAGGTCGATTTGCTCAAGAACTTCAGGATCCGGATCAGATAAATGTCTGAGTGTTCTGGCAACCTCAGACTGCCGGATTTGCTCCACTTTCTTATGAAGCTCACCGATGAATGGGATCACCTGGAGCAGGTTCTCGTAATCTGCCACCTCTTCAGCAACGATTGTTTTTGCATAAGCAATATTCTGATGGCTGCCGATTTTCGCTGTGTCGACATATCTTTGCAGATCGTCCATGTCAAACAATCGGACATTTGCTATTTCCCTGACCCCGGTTTCCACGTTTCTTGGCACGGCCAGATCGATTAATGTCAGCGGTCTGTGCGGCCGCCGTGACATAACTTTGCCAATCAAATCCCGCTGAAGGATGGGTTGCGATGCAGCAGTCGAGGTAAATACAACATCGGCGTCTTGCAATCCAGCTGGTATGTCCTCGAACGGTAGAACTTCCCCGCCATATTTCGCCACCAATTCGGCTGCACGTTTCAACGTGCGGTTGGCGAGGATGATTTGCTGAACGCCATGCTCCCGCAAGGATGTAATTGCATATCCGCCCATTTTCCCCGCGCCAATGACTAAAATTTGTTTATGGGTCAGGGTACCCAGGGTTGCTTCGGCAAGCTGAACAGCGATAGAGGAGATGCTGATAGGGCGGCGACCGATTTCGGTCTCGTTTCGAACCCGTTTCCCGGCGTGAATTGCCGCTCTAAATAGTGAAGCAAGAACATGCCGGGCGCTGCCGCATTGGAGCGCAATATCCAGTGCCTGCGAGACCTGGCCCAGGATTTGAGTTTCGCCGATGGCAATCGAATCCAACCCTGCGGCTACTTGAAAAAGATGCGCGACCGTTGAATTTCCGGTATATGTGCGGAAATAGGGTTCGATAGGGTGGGTTGGAATCTCAAACGCGTTGCGAAGATAAGTTAAAACGGGTTGAAAAACCGAATTCGTATCCGCTTCCAACTCATTTGTTGAAGCTATCAAAGCATAAATTTCTAACCGGTTGCAGGTGGAAAGGAAAGCCATCTCGCGGATCGGCTCGAATTCACCCACCCGAATTGGAAATTCTGATAATGCGCTTTCGATCCTATCCGAAGGTATGCTCAAACATTCGCGCATCTCAACCGGCGTGTTGTGATGGGAAACGCTCAAACAGATCAGGCGCATGGCTGGGATTCCATCATCCTAAAGGTAACTTTCTGCTTTCGTTTCACTTATAAAACCCATCACTTTTTTTGCAACCTGCTGTCCCTGATGGACACAATCCGGAATCCCCACCCCTTCGTATGTCGACCCGGTGAGGTAGATACCGGGCAGTTCTTTGGCGCAGGCTTCAAAAGTCTGGCGTACGTTATCCATATGACCCAGGTTATATTGCGGGTTGGCCTTGCGCCAGCGATAAATGCGGGTCAGCACGGGTTCTGCAGTAAGGTCTAAAATGTCCGCCAGCTCTGCGCGTGCAATTTTGATGAGGGTTTCATCGTCCAGCTCGACCATTTCCTCTTTGCCGGGACCGCCGACAAAGCAGCGCAGCAAAATGTGATCTTCCGGGGCGCGGTGGTCGAATTTGAAGGAAGTCCAGGTGCAGGCTGAAATACGGCGCTTTTCCGTGCTTGGGTTGACAAACCCAAAGCCCATGAACGGCTTTTGGATATCCTGCTTGCGAAATCCAAGGGAAATCGTAGCGGTGGATACATAATCGAAGGCGTTTAACATAACAGCGGTATTCGGGCCAACAGCAGCAAGCAATTCAGCCGCAACGTACGCTGACGTCGCAAGAACGACGGCATCCGCCGTGAGCGTTTCCCCGCTGCTTAGTTCGATCCGGTAGCCGCCTTCGCCGCCGCGCGCAATCGAAATGGCGCGCGTATCTTTGATCAACCGGCAGTCGGTCAACGCCGTTTCCAAAGCCTCGGTTAACCGGCCGACGCCTTGCTTGAAAGATTGAAAGAGCGATACCGGCCTGGCCTCTGCGGACTTTCTGGCTTTGGCAGCCTTGCGTTCGGCCAACATGCCGCGGATCAAACTGCCGTGTTTTTCTTCGATGGTACGGAAGCGGGGAAAGGTTGCCAGAAGGCTTTGTTTTTCAGGGTCCGAGACATGAATCCCAGAAAGGAGCGGTTCGGCAATTTTGTCCAGCGCCTCGCTTCCCAACCGGCGCCGCACAAAGTCGCCCACAGTTTCGTCATCACGCCCTGGCCGGCGCGGAATGAACCAGTCCAATCCCATGCGGATTTTTCCAGGCCAGGTGATGAGGGGTGAAAGGACGAACGGCATGATCCGGGTGGGAACGATCAACATCACCCCATCCGGCAGCGGGGTAAGCTTGCCATTATTCAAAACGAACGTCTTGCGCTGGTGATCGTTGGTACCGATCAGGTCATCCTGAATCCCGAGCTGGTGGGCTAATTCGGCAGCCCACGGTTTTTGACTGATAAAGCAGTCCGGTCCGCCTTCGACTGTAAACCCATCCACTTTTTCGGTCAGAATCTTTCCGCCCAATTTCGGGTTGGCATCCACCAGAGTGATAGATAGCGCTGCGTTATTGGCTTTACCTTCCTGCTGCAGGTAGAAGGCAGCGGATAACCCCGCAATTCCTCCTCCAACGACGATAACCTTCCGGCTGGTCGGTTCATTGACAGCGGACTGACTCACGATTTTCTTCCTCCCGATTGAATAATTTCAGCCAGCGCCGCAATGAACAGGGGTTGGTCATTCATGGAAGCAGTGCGCTCCAGATGAATACCAGCTTGCGCAGCGACGCGCCGGGCTTCGATGTCGATGTCATACAGCACCTCCACATGGTCGCAGAGGAAACCGATGGACGCCACCAGGACGGTTTTTCTCCCCTCGGATGCCAGTTGCTGCAAGCTATCCTCAAGCGATGGCCCCAACCAGCGGCCGTTGCGCGCTCCAGCGCTTTGATAGCAGGCCCGCCAATCCTCCGGTCGCAAGCCGGCTTCTTCCGCGACTCGCTGACACAGGTCGGCAAACTGTCCGGCATAGGGATCAGCTTGTTCAGCCAATGCAGCTGGCAAACTATGGGCAGTAAAAAGCACGACCGGGCGGCCTTCCCGCAGCTGCGCACCTTGACCGAACTGCTTGAGACCAGTCTGTAGGTTAGCAATCAGAGCATGGATAAAATCCGGGTGGTCGTACCAGGCTTCGATTTTCCGCAGGTTGAGTTCATTCCGCCAGGCGGATTCCACCAGTTGCTGCTCGATGGCCTTTTGCAGGTGTTCGTAATACGCGCCGGTGCTCATTTTTGAAAAGAAGGGGCTCATGCAGATGGCAGTCACCCGGGTTATGCCCTCGCGGGCAATTTGATCGACCGCTTCGCGAATGTATGGCTTCCAATGGCGCATTCCAACAAAGACCTTGTATTGCCCCGTGGAATTGTGGTTGAGGTGCGCTTCCAGGGCCTGCCCCTGGCGGCGGGTGATTTCCAGCAGCGGCGACCTCCCGCCAATCGCTGCATACCGGCCGCGAATTTCCTCAACCAACTCCGGCGGAGTGGCGCGGCCGCCGCGTACATCCAGGAGATATGGTTCGACATCAACCAGAGAGTCGGGGCCGCCGTAAGCCAGTAAAAGAATCGCATGTTTTGGGTTCATGGGTTCCTTATATGAACAGGCCCAATGTTTCTTCAGGGCTGTGGTAAATGGCTGTGAAAACGGGTGTATCCACGCTGGTAAACCGGCGCGCTTCACTGCTGCGTAATTCCGCCACCAATGCCGAGAACTGAACCAGGTCTTCGGTCTCGTAGGTGACAATAAATTCCTGGTTTTGCAGTCCTGTCGAGTAGAGCAGCAGTTGCTTGATCTGCGGGTATTGATGGCCGATGCGGATATGCTCGTTCATCATGCCCTGGCGGGTGTCGCGGCTCAATTTGTACCATTCGCTGCTCTTGGAAAATGGATAGACCACCAGGTAACGGCTGCGCTGACCATCGAACGGATCGATTTCCTGGGCGGATTTCCCGCGCGCGTAATCGGAGGGACGCGTCATGCCCCACCAGATCAATTTCGGGGAAACCAATTGTCGGTACGGCATCAACATTCGGGCTGCGACTTCGAAGAATTGCTCGGGGGTCATTTCCTCGGTCAGCTGGACCGTACACCACAGGAGCAGGTCCACCTGGGCGTCCAGCGGAAAGACCTGATAGAGATCAAAATGAAGTTTGGTTGCTGTCAAGTCGGTCAACAGGCGTGCCTGCACATCCCGGCGTTCTTCGGCGGCCAATTCCCAATAAGCTGAAGTGAACTGAAAAAAATTAAAGAAACTCAAAAGGCGATCATTCATTCGTTTACACCTCGGATTGAGACAAAGTTAATCCCTCCGCACGTAGCGGCTACAGACGCAATCCTCAACAGGATGAAATTAGTGTTTCATTTCTTGAATCGCTTCTGGGAAGGGGAAGGAACCAGGCTGATAGGAACAGAAAGGTTCTTCCGCCAAATAATCTCCTGCAGTTGCAAATGCGCGTGAACGTGAACCTCCGCAGACATATCGATATTCACATGCCCCACAGCGGCCTTTCAACTCGTCCTTGTTTCTTAATGATTTGAAGAGGTTGCTTTCCTGATAAATTTCTTTCAGCGTTTGCGTGCGGACATTCCCAGCGCTGAGCGGTAAGTAACCCGAAGGGAACACCTCTCCCAGCAGCGAGATGAACACAAACCCGTCCCCGGCATTGACATGGAGCGGCGTTCGACGCATGCGATCCGGTTCGATGATCGGGACAGGTCCAGCTTCAATGTGCTCGTGAAGCGCAGCGCTCAAACGGTAGTAGGTATCGTTCAATTGCATGTACTTCTCCACCGGCAAACCGTTGGCTTCCAGGTATGCCCGCTGCAGGACGACCCGCTTGTAATGATGGCCCTCGGTGGTCTTGAGGCTGACGTATTTGGATGCGTCGTAGAGGAAGTTCATCACCGCTTCGTAATCCTCCGGCGAGATTTCATCCGCCGCCAACCCTCTGCCGGTGGGTACCAGAAAAAAGAGACTCCAGGTCATGACGCCCAGAGCGCGGACCAGCGCAAACATATCCGGCAGGTCATCCAGATTGTAACGGGTGACGGTTGTGTTCACCTGCAGTTTCAAACCGATTTCGCGCGCCGTTTTCCAGCCGTTGACGGTCCAATCGTAAGACCCGGCCACCCCGCGAAAGGCGTCATGCGCTGCGGGAGTGCTGGCGTCCAGACTGAGTGAAATGACTTTACAGCCGACATTCTGCAGCCGGGTCAGGTTGGCTGCGTTGAGCAGCGGCGTACCCGACGGAGAAAGCGCCACCGGCAGCCCCTGAGAAGCAGCATAATCGGTCAGATCAAAAATATCCTTGCGCTTGAAGGGATCTCCGCCGGTCATAATGAACAGCGGGTGAGGTTTGCCCAGGTCAACCACCTGGTCGATGAGTTTTTTCCCTTCCTCGAAGGACAGGGCGTGAGGGTTGTGTTCGGGCTGCGACTCAGCCCGGCAGTGTTTGCAAGCCAGGTCGCAAGCCTGGGTTGTCTCCCAGATCACCATAAAAGGGCGAGTTTTCAGATCATATAAAGGTTGGCGGATAAGCTGCATTGCAATTACCTGTTCAGATGGGGGGGTGTTTAGGAATTGCTGTATTCCGATACCATGCCGACAGTAATCTCATCCAAAAAATAGACCATTCTCTGGAAAAGTTGGTGGCTGTCCACGTCAGCCATGCCTTGAAGTGTTCCTGTTTCGTGGATTGAGTTGAGCATGGATCTACGGAAAAACAAAAAAGTCCGGGTGCATTCTGCCAGCGTCATTCCGACGGAATAACAAAACCGGCCGTATTCGTGGGCGATCCTATCGCCTTCCTTCAGAAAGACATCGCCATTGGCGTCACGAGCGCAGTATTGGAAAAGGAGTGCAATTAATCGATTGCCTGAGCTCCGCATTTGCAGGCGGTGAGTTTCACTCAGTTGAAGGTACCAGGCCTGGTCAGCAATTTCGCTGGTGCGAAGTTCCTCACGCGTTTTGGTAACCAATTTGGATGTGAACTGTTGCAGCACAAGAGGATTCGAAACCTGACTCCGGTGGCGCTCCAGGAATTCATCAATCGCTTTGCGGGTATACTTTCTTTTACCGCCGGGTGTGCGGATATGCTCCACCAGGCCAGCGTTCGTCCAACGGCGCAAGGTGGTAAAATGGACGCCAAGTAATTGAGCAGCTTCAGATAGGGATAGCCAGGGGGAATTTTTAACCATGCAGATCTATGTATTCCTATATATATCTCATGATGTCTATGTACAAATATAGTTTAAGGGCATAGAGAAGTCAATAGTTCTTCGATTAGCGTTTCATTAGAAGGTTTATTTTCCTAACCAATATAAAATTTGGGGCACGATATCCGATCGCATGTGCGATGGTTAACCGTGCCCCTTTCCACGGTAGGGGATGCCGTGGAAATCCAGGGGTTTTTGGATCCCTGGAAGGATGAAACCATAATATTGCAGCGGTTTTATACGTTATAGGGTACTTCTAAAATCACCAGTCCCTGCTTGAACAGCAGCGCAAAGCGCAGCATCAATGCTGTCTGGTTATGCAACAGGTTCTCCCACCAGCGCGCGGTGACGAACTGCGGCACCACGATGGTCAACACATCGTTGGGCTGGCGGGATTTCAATAAGACTTCGATGAAAGCCATCAGCGGCTCGATGAAAAGCCGGTAGGGCGAGTCCAGCACCACCAGCCGGGTGCCATCGCCGTAAGCGTTCCATTTTTCGACCACTCTTTGTGATTCAAGCGGATCGATGGATACATGCACGGCAGTTACGTCTTCTGAAAGCGAACGAGCATACGCCAGCGCAGCCAGGGTGCCGCGGTGAACGCCGGCGATCAGCAACAGTACGCGGTTGTGGGAGATGCGCAAGGGCGTGTTGTAATCTTCCAACGACAATTTCTTGGCCAATGACTTATAGTGATGATGGATGCCAAAGAAAACAAACACCAGTAAAGGTACCAGGATAATGATGATCCAGGCTCCATCCATAAACTTTGTAACTGCAAAAACTACCATGACGATAAATGTGCAAACCATGCCAAAACCATTAATCACCATTTTCAGTTTCCAGTGACGGTCGTACGTGTTGACCGATCCCGCTTCGACGATTTTCTCGCCCTCCGCGAGTTTGCCAGACTTCCACCAGCGGCGCGCCATGCCCGCCTGCGACAGGGTAAATGAAAGGAACACCCCGATGGCGTAGAGTGGAATCAACCGGGTCACGCTGGCCTGGAATAGGATAATCAAAAAAGAGGCAATTACTGCCAGGGCGACAATTCCGCGCGAAAAGACCAGCCGGCTTCCGCGAAAAGTAAATTGACGTGGTAAAAAGCCATCGGCTGCATGCAAAGCCCCTAGCCGTGGAAAATCGGCAAAAGCGGTATTGGCTGCCATGATCAAAATGATCGACGTGCCGCCGATGACTGCCAGATACAAAAGGCCTTCCCCGCCGTAAATGGTGCGTGCAAATTGCGAAATGACTGTCTCAGCCTCAGAAGGAACGGCCGCGATTTTACCCGACAAAAATGAGATTCCAAGAAAAAGTGAGCCAAGGATGCTGGCCATCCATATCAATGTTATGCCGGCGTTTTTACTGCGCGGCTCTTTGAACGCCGTGATGCCGTTCGAAATGGCCTCGATGCCGGTCAGCGCCGCCGTTCCGCTGGCAAAGGCATGCAGCAGCAAAAATGGCGTTACCATGCCAATAGCGCCCTCAACCGAAAACGCAGGCGGATTGACCACCGCGCCGAGCGACCCGGTCAGGTAGCGAAAGAAGCCCACCCCGACCGTCGTGACCATGGTGATGATAAAGAAGTAGGTTGGAATAGCAAAGGTGATGCCCGATTCTTTCACTCCGCGCAAATTAATCAGCATGATCAAAAACACCATGGCGACGGCAATTTCAACGCGAAAAGCATACAAATTGGGAAACGCCGAAGTAATTTGCGCGATCCCGGAAGAAATCGAAACGGCCACAGTCAAAATGTAGTCGGTCAACAGGGCAGCGCCGGCAGTTTGTGCGGGCAGCTCACCCAGGTTGTCGCGAGCGACGATGTACGCGCCGCCACCGCCAGGGTAGGCATGAATGGTTTGCTGATACGATATCGTCACAACCACCATCAGAGCCACAATGGCAATCGAAATGGGAAACACATATCCCAGCGCGCCGCTGCCCGCGATGGCCAGAATCATCATAATTTCCTGGGTGGCGTAGGCGGTGGATGACAGCGCATCCGAGGCAAAGACTGCCAGGCCGATTGCCTTGCCAATGGTTTGATGCGGCGCATCGGCGGTTTGCAGCGGGCGGCCAATCAACCATTGGTGCCAGTTTTTGCGCGGCATATGCTCGACGTCCTGTTCGATGACTGTGGTGCCAAAATTACTTTCCAATCTCATCTTTATAACACCTTTTTCAAAATTAAATCCAGGGCTATTCGAATAACCCTGGCGGTAGAGATCCTTGATTACCGGCGAATGATCTGATTCCAGAGCCAGAACGCGCCAAACTCAATGATTAAAATTGCGGCTAAGACCAGTTTGTGGGTAAAACCCGGGAACGCGGTATCCGCCTGCAGCTCCAGAAAGGTGAAACCCGCCAGAATTACCAGCGCACCCATCCAGAAGAGCAAACCGCTCAGCCAATTTTTCAGCAGCGTACGCTGAGGCGAATAAAATCCATTCACCGTGACCACCGGGGCTTTCAAAATTTCTGACAGGTAGTCCGGCATAGGAACCGTTTTTAGAAATCCGTGCTTGACCATCTGTTCAGCATGACACACGACGGTGTCGCCTGGGCGAAGGACCTTCTCCAGTTTTTCGAACCAGCGGGCAGCCGGCGCCAGAATCGATCCGGCATGGATCAAATTCGACTCGGTCACGGCTTTCATAGTCGCAAGGTTCCGCTGGGCAGTCAGGGTGCTGTCTGGGTCATCCAGCAGTGTCAGATACAGGACGTCATTTTGCGCCCGGGCTGCCATCCAGTGGATTTTCTGGGCAAATTCCAGGTTCCCCGCCAGACTTGCCGGCATGAGCACGATTAGACGTGGATGTTCTACTTTTTCCGAATTCATAACACGCTCCTTCAAGTGCATAGGAGAGTGTATTCCAGAGATATAAATTGGCAACAAAAATCTGAGCAGACTTATAAAAAAAATATAAAGATTATTCTCCAGCCATAAACCGGTACCCTACCCCTGGTTCGGTCAGGATAAGATGTGGATCATCCGGGTTTTGTTCCAGCTTTTTACGCAGTTGGCCAATGTACACCCGTAAATATTCGACATGATCGAAGTCTTCAAAGCCCCATACCTGGGTCAGGATGGCCTGGTGGGTTAGCACCCGGTCAGCATGGGCTGCCAGGTAAGCCAGCAGCTTGAATTCGGTCGCGGTCAGGCGGATTTCTTCGCCGCGCATGGTAGCCACATGGCGGGCCAGGTCAACTGTTACGGGTCCGGCTTTGATGATACTCTGTTTGTTGCCAATCGCCTGCTCGGAATGCCGCAGCGCCACCCGAACACGCGCCAATAGTTCCTCGATGCCGAATGGTTTGGTCAAATAATCGTCGGCGCCTTTATCTAGCGCAGCGACTTTATCCTTTTCATTGTCGCGCACCGACAGCACAATGATTGGTACGCGCGACCATTCACGAACCGCCTCGGCGACAGCGATGCCGTCCATATCAGGTAGGGTCAGGTCCAGGATGATCAAATCCGGCGGCTGCGCCACTGCCATGGCAATCCCCTGTTCGCCAGTAGTCGCCAAAACCACCTTAAAATGGTTGGCTGCCAGGATAGTTTTGAGCGCTCGCAGGATCTGCGGTTCGTCATCGATGAGCAGGATGGTGGGGTCTTTATCCATTGTCGACCTCCCGCGGCGAATTCGGCAGCGCGCCGTCCAGGGTCAGCGGCAAAGTGAAATGAAAGACAAAGCGGCCGGGCTCGTTGGCTGCCCAAATTTTCCCGCCATGAGCCTCGATCATCCCTTTGCAGATGGATAGGCCCAGGCCAGTGCCGGTGACGCGGTCGGCTGCCGTGATACGGTGAAATTTCTCGAAGATGAGCTCCAGATGATCCTCGGGAACCGGCGGACTCTGGTTGGCCAGCCGGACGTGCATAAAATCAAGGTCTGTGCCGGTTGAAATCTCGATACGTGTGCCGGGCGCAGCATATTTGATGCTGTTGCTGAGCAGGTTGATAAACACCTGCTCGATCATGACATAATCGGTCGGTACCAGCGGCAAATCGCCGGGCAGGTTGATCTCCAACCGGTGATCCTGCAACTGAGTGCGCATTTTGCCAGCTACTCCCCAGACGATTTCACTGAGGGCGTTCCAGGTGCGGTGCGGCTTGAGCGCCCCAGATTCGATGCGCGACATGTCCAGCAGGTTGCCGACCAGCAGGTTGAGATGGTCGGTCTCTTCTTCGATGGTCGCCAACAACTCGCTGCGTTCCGGGGCATTCCAATCCACCGTCTGGCTGCGCAAGCTGGATACGGAGGCTTTAATGGCGGCCAACGGCGTGCGCAGTTCATGGGAAACCGAATTGAGCAGTGACGATTTGAGTTTATCGCTCTCCTCCAACAGCCGCGAGCGTTTCTCGCTACGCGCCAGGCGAATACGCTCGATGGAAAGCGCCCCCTGGCTGGCAAAGGCCGCTAGCAGGCGCTGTTCCTCCGTCGAAAGATTCCCTTCCGCCAACCACAGGCGTAATTCACCTTCGTTCTCGCGGGCCGTATCGATCTGGATGTGGGTAGTTGGAGCCAGATTGACTGAGTCAGACTCCGGTGCCCGGGCTGTAATAGAAGGATCGCCCTTCTTCTCCAGCGTAGCCACCTCGACCTGCGTGCAGTCGAAAGCTTCGCGGGTGCGGTCAGCCAGCGCCTGGGCCACTGCCGGAATATCCTGTAGGGGCGCCAGCGCCGAAATCAGCTCATACATGCGGGTGGCCTCCCACTCGCGGCTGCGGGCCAGCCGCTCACCCTGCCTGGCCTGGCCGATCAGTTGCGCCAATACCACTGCCACAATCAGGAAGATAATCAGCAGGATCAAATCCTGGGTTGCATGTACCTGGAAGGTGTTATACGGTTCGAGGTAATAATAGTTGAATGCCAGGAATGCCAGGAAAGCCGCCAAAATACCAGGAACAAGCCCCCATAACACTGTGCTGAGCATCACCGGCAGCAGGTAGATCAAGACGATGACCTGGTTGGTCCATTCAGGTTGGAACGCCTGGAGCACCAGGGTGATGGCAGCAATAGTCAAAATGGCTGCCAGGAAACGTAGCAGCAGCGCAATGATTTTGTTTTGTGTGGGATTGGTCAGGATATGCATGATTGCAGGATGGATTGATTCTAACCCCGAACGCGGTAGTTGAGGGCTCAGTGGTGGGCTTTCCTGTGGTGGGCTTTCCTTGACCAAACAGCCGTTGTAAGCTAAAATCCAGGCATTCCAGGCGACGTGGCCAAGTGGCAAGGCAAGGGTCTGCAAAACCCTGATCACGGGTTCAAATCCCGTCGTCGCCTCACCCCATCTACCTTCCCCATTTTCAGCGAAAAATGGAGGAGGTTTTTGTGTCATCCTGAGCCGGAGCACCGCGCAGGCGAAGGATCTAAATATTTTACGTAGAGACCCTTCACTCCGTTCACTCACAAAGTGCCCCACCCGAAGGGTGCTCTGTGAGTACGGGCAGGGTGACAATGGAACGACTACTGGCGCGCTGCGCACAAAGCACTTTGTGGCTGAGCCTGCCTGCACTGAGCCAAAGCCTGGGCAGGAACGGCCTTGCAGGCCTCCCATGGCAACCTGGGGACTATCTATGCCTTATTGATATAAGCAGATTATTGCCCTTGCTGTGCCTGGATTTCGACAATTGTTGCGTCGAGCTGCTCGAGGATCAACGGGAAATCTTCCAGCGTCACAAAGCTTTGCAGCGACTGCCAGAAGGCATCCTGCAGTACAAAGCGCGCAATGCGCCAGCCGGCAACCGGCGGGGCGGACTGCATGGTCGGCATCCACTGCTGGGCCAGCACCCATTGCGGGTTGCTGTCCATTTGCGTCCTGGCTAATTCGGCAGCCGCCGTGCTGACCGGCAAACCGCCGCCAACCGCCAGCAGCTTGGCGCTGTTTTCAGGTTGACTCATCCAGCGCACAAACAACCAGGCGGCTGTCTCCTGGGCTGCACTGCTGCGCAGCACCCCGTAGGATAAACCGCTGGCTACAGTCACCGGCCGGTTGCCGTCCGGGAACGGCAGAATCGTCCAGCTGTCCTGGCTTTCCAAACGGGTGTTGGTCTTCGCCTGCAAAGGCAAATCGGTCAAGTTGCCGGTGTAGAACAGGGCCTGCCGGTTGGCAAAATATTCATTGGATGCCGTTGTTCGCGAGAACCAGGCGCAGCCTTCATCTACCATGGAACGGACAAAGGCAAAAGTAGTTTGCGTCACCGGCTGATCGAAATGGAATTGCAGCGGGCTGCCGGCCAGCTCGTCTTTCAAACCAAAAGATTTGAGCCAGGAATACACCACCAAACCATCGGTATTCACGATCCAGCCGCCGGTGCCGTCATTGGCGGCAAAACGGTCGTGGCTGTTGACAAAAGCCGCCGCGCAAGCCTGTGCCTTGAAGTCATCTGCGGTAATTGGCGGTTCGGCAAAGCCCAGCTCAGCTGCCCAGGTTTCGTTGTAGAAAATAACCGGCATGTCGCGCTGCGCCGGGATGCCAACCTGATTCCCACCGGATTGATCCTGCTGCCAGAACACCAGCGGGATGTCAGCGCGCTGTTGTTCGGTCAGGCCAAAATAGGGATCGGCAATTAATTCATTCAGCGGAAGCGCCAAATTGCCATATTCCAGCCAGGAAAGCAGGTGCTCGGAGGGGGCAGCCACCACCTGCGGGTAATCTGCGTCCAAATTGCCGCCTTCGACCCGATCTGCCAGGGCCATGCTCGAACCGGCCCGCCGCACCATCATGTGAATGCCCCACTCGTTGCTCTGGTTGAAGCTGTCAACCATTTGGTCGATCCAATCTGCAGTTTCGCCGCTCCACGGGTGCGAAAAAATGATTTTCTGGCCATTCAGCTCCGCCAGCGGCACCAGATAAGCAGGCGTAGCCGTTGGCGCCAGCCTGGTAGGCGTACTTTCGGCGGTTGACCGGGTCGGCTCTGCAGGAATCCCAATCGCGGGGGTTGATTCATCCGGGATGACGGGTAGCTCGCCAGTGGGCTGACAGGCGCTTAGCGCCAGAACGGCCATTAAAAACAGCAGGCGGGGAATCCAACGGGAAAAAAGTCTCTGATTATACATAAAGATGTTTGTCAATCGAATTCACAGGGCAGCTGCGGATTGCGATAATGGGCGAACATGCGTTGAATTTGCTCGATGGAGGTACGCATGATCGAGAGCGTTGGGATCTCATTCTCGCCGTAAAATTCGGCGCCGCCGGTTTCGATGCTGACAGCCGGTTCCCCGCCGATCAGGTCGCACAACACAAACAGCTTATAGGTATGAAAAATATAAGGGGGATGCGCGTGGCGTGGATTGGAACGGTCATCCAGCGCCAACAGTTTACGCGCTTTGACGCGGTAACCCGACTCTTCCCACACCTCGCGTTCGACCGCCAGCGACGGCGGCTCGCCGACATCCACCCAACCGCCGGGCAGCGTCCAGCCGCCGTCAGCCAGTTCTTTGACCAGCAGCAGCTTGCCATCAAGGAAGACCACGCCGCGGCAGTCTAGTTTGGGGGTGGCATATCCGGCTTGCTGGGTGAACAACCCGTCCACTTTTTCAAAATCCTGGATGGAATATTCAGCAACGATACGCGCCGCGACAGATTGCAGCGCGTGATAGCGTTCGAGGTCAAAGGGGTTTTGAGAGTAAGCCAGCCCGTCCTGCGCCAACGCCTGGACTTGCTGCACCCACCCCAGCCATTTTGGTTCAGCCATGGGTCACCTTTCAGCAGCAGGATGTACAAAGCCTAATTGTAAACCGGAAAATGGAACCAATGCAGGCTTAGACGGCTGCCAATGCTTTGACCAAAGCGGTCAGCGTGGCGATCATGTGAAGAATACCTTGAGGGTCGCCGGTAAACGGTTCAGGCGTGGATGCCCCGGACAGCCGCTGAACCACCCGCAGGTGAGCATTCACTTCGAATTGGGCAGCCGGCAGGCCAAGTTTTTCCCAGGCAAAGCGGGTAACCGGCTCGCGCAAATCTTCCCCCAGCGCCGGGTACTTTTTATCCACATTCAAACCGGCCAGGCCGGAAAGGTTTCCAGAAAAACCGTGTTTGTGCAGGACCTGGCGAATGACCGGCCGGTGGCGCGGGCAGCTTGCCCCCTTCATTGTGCCAAGAGCAATGCCAAACCCGTTTTCCGGTTTGCAGCCGTGTATATCCAGCACGATTTTCGGGTTGTGCTGCCGGACGATTTCCTTAAGGGCAGCCTTGTAGGGGGCGTCCATGTCCGCATTCGGGTCAGTGGACGAGCGCCGGTTAGCACAGATCACATGTGCGCCGGTGATCTCGCCAATCAAGCGAACCAGCCCGGCGGTATACTCATCTTCTTCTTTGAAACGCACAGCGCGCCAATGGGCAGCGCCATGCGGCGCTGATAGTAAAACCGGCAGGCTGCCGGGGACACATAGAAAGCTATCCTCGCCCGGCGCCGGGTCAGTTTGATAGCCCGTTTCCGATTCGAGCGCAATCAAGCGCTCTAATAATGGGTGCATACGGCCAGGAAGGACATTCAGACGCGTTCGTATCTGCCAACGGTCACATAGCCGAGCCGGTGGGGTACCGTGCCGCTATCGCACAGCAATTCGACAAAGACGTTTGCCAGTTCGGTTTTTTCGAAATCCTTGAATTCCGCTTTGGTCGCCCAGACGGACACCACCTGCCAGGAAGCCGGGTCATCCTCGCTTTGCACGAGGTATGAGTCCATCAACCCTTTCGGCGGTTTTTTGGTCACTTCCTTCTCAAAGGAATGCTCAAGCGGAACCCAATTATCTTTCGCAACTCGTCCGGTCAAAATGGAAACGTACATTTCAGCCTCCTTTCGTGCAGAAAGCAGAGACTATCTCCTTTTATTATACAGAGTTGCGTATGCCGGTTACAACATTGCTTTGTACACTGGTAAGAACCCCTCGGGTAGGGAACGACCCCCGTGTCGTTCCGCTACAAGTTGCGATCTTGTAGATCCCTTGTTCATGAGCGAGCAGTGCTCGCCTGTATACCTATCCTCCAGAACACAAAGAATATACCTCCCCTAAATCCGGTCTTTGGATTTTGGGGTCGCGGTTTTTGCACACCCGCGTGAAGCGAGTGATGGAGGTAGGAGGGGGTCGGGTTGAGGGGTGGCGAGATGCCTCACAAGCAGATTCATCGATTCAGCCCCGAAACCCGACTTTTTGAATAACCAACGGTGTTTGATTATCCGAAGTTGTTGGTTTTCGGGGCTGCTAAGGTATTTGTTTTCATTGGGGATCGTTTGCAGCCCCTATAACCAACCTACAAAACCACAGACAACAGGGCAGGTCTGGTGACCTGCCCTGTTGTCTCCATTTGCCAATCAAATCAACGCTATTCCAGCTTCCCGGTTGTGAGCACCTGCTTGACCTCGGCAATCGCCTGGGTGATTTTGATCTCGCGCGGGCAGGCTTCGGTACAGTTGAAGGCAGTACGGCAGCGCCAGACGCCAAACTGCTCGTTGAGCACTTCCAGCCGCTTGGCAGCGCCCGTATCGCGGCTGTCGAAGATAAAGCGGTGCGCGTTGACGATCGCCGCCGGTCCAACATACTCCGTGTTCGACCAGAACGACGGGCACGATGTGGTGCAGGCTGCACACATAATGCATTTGGTGGTGTCGTCAAAGCGCTCGCGCTGCTGCGGCGACTGCAAAAACTCTTTGCCGTCCGCCGGGATGTTGTCGTTGATGAAATACGGCATCACCGACTTGTAATGCTCGAGGAATGGACCCATGTCCACGATCAAATCTTTGATCACCCGCAAGCCAAGCAGCGGTTCCACCGTGATCTCGCTGGTACCCAGGTCCTTCACCAGCACTTTGCAGGCCAGCAGGTTACGCCCGTTGATGCGCATGGCGTCCGAGCCGCATACGCCGTGCGCGCAGGAACGGCGGAAGGCCAGGCTGCCATCGATATCCCCGCGCACGTGCTCGAGCAGGTCAAGGATGCGTTCGGTCGGATCAGTTTCAATGGTATAAACGTCATAACGCGGACGTTGATCTTTTTCTGGCTGGAAGCGAAAAACACGTAAGCGTATTTCCATGGCGGCCTCCTGATTAATAAACCCTTTCTTTGGGAACATACTTGGTGATCACCACCGGTTTGTAATCCAGGCGTACCCGGTTGCCGTCCAACAACGCCAGGCTGTGTTTGAGCCAATTTTCATCATTGCGTTTCGGGTAATCTTCACGGGCGTGTGCTCCGCGCGATTCCTTGCGCTCCAGCGCCGCTACTGCGGTCACTAGCGCAAGGTCGAGCATGTTTCCCAATTCCCAGGTGTTGAGCAACTCCGTGTTGAATATTTTGCTGGTATCACCAACCTTGACCTCTTTGAAGCGCTCGCGCAACTCTTTGACCTTCTCCACCGCTGACGCCAGACCTTCCTCGGTGCGGAAGACCCCGACGTCATCGGACATCACCTTGCGCAGTTCACGACCAAGATTTGCGGCTTTTTCCTTGCCGCTGCCGTTCATCAACTGGTCAATTTGCTGGCGTGAGAAGTCGGTCGGGTCGCCTTGCAGAGTTGGAAGACTGGCCCCATTGGCATATTCCGCTGCTTTCAAGCCGGCATGTTTGCCGAATACAATTAAATCCACCAGTGAGTTAGTGCCCAGGCGATTGGCGCCATGCACCGAGACGCAGGCGCACTCTCCAGCGGCATACAGCCCCGGCAGAACAGTGTTCTGTGCATTCATCACTACCTGCCCGAATTTATCGGTTGGGATGCCGCCCATGGCATAATGGGCTGTCGGCTGAATGGGCATCGGACTTTTGACCGGGTCGACGCCCAGGTATGTCTTGCAGAAATCCGCAATATCCGGAATTTTGGCCAGAATTTCCTCGGCGGTAATCCGGTAAGGGCTGCCGTCAGGATTGGTGCGGCCGTCTTTCTCAGCGTATAAATTGACTGTTTCCGGGCGAATGTCGAGGTAAACGTAGTTCTTGCCCTGAATGCCGCGCCCCTCCTTGACCTCCAGGTAAATCGCCCGGCTGGTCACGTCGCGTGAGGCCAGATCTTTGATGGATGGGGCGTAGCGCTCCATGAAGCGTTCGCCCTTGTCGTTGAACAGCACACCGCCTTCGCCGCGCACCGCCTCCGTGATCAGAATGCCCAGCTTGTAGATGCCGGTCGGGTGGAACTGGAAGAATTCCATATCCTCGGCGGGAATACCGCGCCGCAGGGTGACCGCGACCCCGTCGCCGGTGTAAGCGTAAGCGTTCGAGGTGATGTCCCACATGCGCCCGTGACCGCCAGTGGCAAACACGACCGCTTTGGCGTGGAATACGTGCAATTCGCCGGTCGCCAACTCGACTGCTACCACCCCGGCGGTGACGCCATCTTGCAGCAGCAGGTCGAGCACCTGGAATTCGTCGTAGAAATTGATCCCATTGCGAATGCATTGCTGGTACAGCGTCTGTAGGATCATATGCCCGGTGCGGTCGGCAGCGTAGGCGGCGCGGCGCACCGGTTTTTTGGTGACATTGTTGGTGTGACCGCCAAACGGCCGCTGGGCAATCTTTCCATCCGGGGTGCGCGAGAAGGGCAGGCCGGCATGCTCTAGATCATAGACCGATTGCACCGCCTCCTGACACATAAAGTCGATTGCGTCCTGATCGCCAAGGTAATCGCTGCCTTTGACGGTGTCAAAAGCATGCCATTCCCAGTGATCTTCCTCCAGGTTTCCGAGCGCGGCGCCAACACCGCCCTGGGCAGCGCCGGTGTGCGAGCGGGTGGGATACAGCTTGCTTAAGACAGCGGTTTTGGCTGTGCGCGAGGCATTCAACGCAGCCATCAGACCAGCCCCGCCGCCGCCAACAATGATGACATCAAAAACATGGGTTTGGGTCATGGAAGCAGCCTTTCCAGATTAATTCAATGGGAAATCTTGCCGGACGCCGCCAATCAACGCCGCGGCGCCAATTGCGGTAATGGCCAGCCAGAAAATGAACAACGCCCAGCTCATAATCGTGCGGGCGCGCTCACCTTTAATAAAATCATTGGCTACCTGGCGCACGCCGTTCATGCCATGCGCCATGGCGAAACCCAGCAGCAGCGCGTCGTAAACGCGCCAGCCGATGTTCGCCCAGCGCTGCGCAACATAATCCAGGTCCATGGCGTGCACGCCGACGATCACATCCTGCAGGATCACATGGATCCAGACCAGGGGGATCAGCAGCAGCGCCGAATAGCGCATCCACTTCCAGGCCACATGGTCATAATTGGGTCGAACTTTCACCCGGCGAATTTGTTCAGAAGTCGCTGTCATTTCTTCCTCCTACCCGCCAAACAGGCCGTAATTATGGATGAGGATGTTACGCGCCATAAAGAAAGTGGCGGGCAGCCACAGGATCAGCGTGGCGATCAGCGTGATGCGCGTGGAATTGCGCTCGGTTTCGATCGACCAGTTGGCCGGTTTGAACATATCGAAGTAAGCGATCCGCAGGCCATTGATGCCGTGGAAGAACACGCAGAATACCAGGGCTATCTCTCCGATGCCAAAGAGCGTGGTCTGGTATAAGGCGATCACGTCCAAAAAGCCTTTGGGAGACAGATAAACCAGTGCAATGTCGATGATGTGGATGACGAGGAACAATACGGTTCCCAGCCCGGTGATCCGGTGCAGCAGGAATGCGTAGTGACCCTCGCGACCTCGGTAGCCGGTATACCCGGTCAAGGTGGTCTTCAGGGTTGACATATTCACCTCCGTTTTGTAGTTGGGACATAAAGATTGTAGCATGCCTTTGTTGATTATGTGCAGAAATTTGACCTTATTTTTTATGTTTTGTTATGCGAGCCGCATAGCGGCAAAACAATCCACCTCTTTCGGGCAGAACAATTGCCCATGGAGTGTAGCTCAAGTTAATCTGCGCAGATTGCTTCATTCCGCTCCGCTTCATTCGCAATGACAACTAACCGAGTTGATGTAGGACAAACTTTAGTTTGTCCACGCAGGCTCTCAGCCTGCGCAATGGAGAAATCTATTACAAACTTTGTTTCGTCATCGCAAACTAAAATTTGCGCTACATGTGAATGTGGGACGAACTTTAGCTCGTCCACGCAAGTTGCCAGCCCGCGCGACCGTAGGGCAAACTGCCAGCGTCCCTTACAAAAATTTCCGGGAAAGGTATAATCGGGATGCAATAAAGCCCCAAACAAACTCTACTTCACTTCGAAGGAAATCCAATGTTCAAAAAAACTGCTCCTGCCTTGCTGCTCATCCTCCTGTCGGCCAGCCTGCTGCTGGCTGCCTGCGGCCCGACCCAAACTGCCGCTCCGACCACCATCAAAGTAGCGCTCTTGCCCGTGTTAGATGTCCTGCCCATGGTCGTAGCGCAGCAGGAAGGCCTGTACACCAAACACAACCTGGTCGTCGAGATTATTCCCGTCAGTTCAGCGCCGGAACGCGACCAACTGATCGCCGCCGGCCAAACCGACGCCATCATGAACGAGCTAACCTCAGTCATGTTCCTCAACCAGGAGAAAATCCAGGTTCAGGCAGTACGTTATGCCCGCGCAGCCACATCTGACCAGGCTCTGTTCTCGATTATGGCTGGCAAAGACAGCGGCATCACGGAGGCACAAGGTTTGAAAGGCCAACCGATTGGCATCTCACAGGGAACGATTATCGAATATCTCACCGATCGGCTGCTGACCGCAGAAGGGTTTACGGCAGCCGACATGAATTTCGTGGCCGTGCCCAAAATCCCCGACCGCATGTCGCTGCTGGCCAGCGGCGAGTTGAAAGCCGCCACCCTGCCCGAGCCGTTCGTTACCCTGGCCAAACAATCGGACGCGGTCACTGCGCTGGATGATACTGCCCACCCCGATTACAGTTTTAGTATCATTACCTTCTCCAAAACCTTCATCGACGCCAACCCGGATGCCGTCAAAGCGTTTTTGGCTGCGGTCGAAGAAGCCGTTGAACTGATCAACAAAGATCCCCAAAAATATGCTTCACTGATGGTCGATCAGAAGATGGTGCCTGCGCCGCTGGCCGAAACCTTCAAGGTGCCAACTTACCCAACCAAGGGTATCCCGACCGAAGCCCAATTCCTGGACGTGCTGGAATGGGTGAAGGCCAAGGGCTACCTCTCGGTTGACCTTTCCTACGCCGATAACGTCAATGGCAGCCTGCTGCCCTAAATAACATGATCGAAGTCGAGCACCTGACCTTCGATTACGGTCACGGTGCGCCGGTTTTCCAGGATTTCAGCTGGAGCGCTGCGCGCGGTGAAGCCTGGACGGTGCTCGGGCCCTCCGGCTGCGGCAAGAGCACCCTGCTGAACATTCTGGCCGGGCTGGTAAAACCAGGCGTTGGCGCGATGCGCGTGGATGGGCAGAATCTCAATCGTCCGCGGCCGCAAACCGGTCTGATCATTCAGGATTACGGCCTGCTGCCCTGGGCGACCGTGCGTGAAAATGCTCGCCTGGGGCTGCGGGTGCGCAATTACTACGGTCCGGACGGCGTGCATGCACCGAAAGACTATGCCCGCACGATGGATGTGGAACTCTGGCTGGAACGTCTTGGCTTGCTGCCCCAGGCTGCGCAATTCCCGGGGCAGCTTTCGGGTGGGCAGCGTCAGCGCACGGCCATCGCACGCACCCTGGCTTTGCAACCTGACCTGCTGCTGATGGATGAACCCTTTTCCTCGCTGGATGCGCCTACCCGCGAGGGTCTGCAGCGCCTGGTGTTGGAATTGTGGCATGAGACCGGCCTGACATTGGTGACCGTCACCCATGCGATTGAGGAAGCCGCGGTGCTGGGTCAGCGCATTTTACTGCTCAATTTGCCGCCTAACACACGCCCGCAAATCATCGAAAATCCTAATATCCTGCAGCCCGGGTACCGGGAATCGGATGAATATGTAGCCCTTTGCCGCTCCCTGCGGACGATGATGGAGACCGCATGAAGCGCCGCGACCTGCTGCTGGCAACCCTGGCCTTATTGGTGATCTGGCAGATCGCCGCCATGCTGGTCAACCAGCCGATTCTGCCCACCCCGGTTCAAGTGGGAGCGGCTTTCGTCGAAGAATTGGGCAAGGGGCTGGCCGGTCACTTTCTGGCCAGCCTGTGGCGAGTGATTGCCAGCACGCTGCTGTCCATCCTGCTGGCAGCCCCGGCCGGGTTGGCGCTCGGGCAATCCAAACGCGCCAATGATTTTTTCGCGCCGCTGATCTACATCCTCTACCCGATCCCCAAGGTGGTCTTTGTGCCGATCGTCCTGCTTTTCCTTGGCATCGGCGACTTCCCCAAAATCGTTATCATCTTCCTGATTCTGTTTTTCCAGATTCTGGTGCTGGTGCGCGACCAGGCAGCCGGCCTGCGCCCGGAGTTGATCCGCAGCGTGCGCAGCCTGGGCGCCGGTCGCATGGCGCTGTTTCGCTTTGTATATTTGCCTGCCAGTATCCCTGGCATTTTGACTGCACTGCGCCAGTCAGTTGGCACCGCAGTAGCTGTGTTGTATATTGCGGAACTTTTCGCCACCCAAAAGGGGCTGGGTTACTATATTTACTTAAATGGAAACACACTCTTCAACTATCCGGCCATGTACGCCGGCGTGGTTGCCATGAGCATTCTCGGCTTGGGGTTGTACTTTGCGGTGGATTGGTTGGAACGCAAGCTGTGCCCCTGGCTGTTTGTCAGTTAATCAGCGCAGTAAGCCGCTGACCACCAGTCCGATGCTATAGAGGATCGAAAACAGCAGCACCAGTTGACCTGTGGCGCCCAACAGCCGGTTTAGTTCACGCCCGCGCGTTACCGCAACCTGGCGCGCCAGCGAAAACGCCCTTGGCGCGGAACCAAACGCCAGCAGCGCCCACGGGCTGACTGCGCGGGTGATTACGGAAAAAACCAGCCCGCCGTAAGCCAGAGCCAGCAGCGTGTTGTATTCGCGCAGGGAGCCGCGCTCTCCCAACCGTACCGCTTGTGTGCGTTTGCCCGAGGCGCGGTCCGTTTCGATATCGCGCAGGTTGTTGACCACCAGAATCGCGCTGATGAGCAGGCCGATCGAAATGGCGGCATACAAAACTGGGGCGCTAACCGCACCTGTTTGTACGAAATACGTGCCGCAGGTGGCTGCCAGGCCAAAGAAAATGAAAACAAAAACTTCGCCCAGGCCGTTGTAGCCCAGCGGGTACGGCCCGCCGGTGTATGCCAGCGCCGCCATGATCGACAAAAGGCCAATCACCACCACCGGCCAACCGCCGACCGCGATCAAGTAGCCGCCGATCAATGCTGCCAGGCCAAAGACTACGATCATGCCGCCGATCACCTGGTGAGCGGTGAGCAGCCCGGATTGCGTCACCCGCAGCGGTCCCAGGCGGGCAGCGGTGTCAGCGCCTTTTTTGTAATCGAAGTAATCGTTGGCAAAGTTCGCGCCAATCTGCAGCAGCAGCGCGCCTGCCAGGGCAGCCAGCGCCGGACCCAGGCGAAAGCCGCCCTCCGCAAAGGCTACCGCTGACCCCAGAATCACCGGCGCGGCAGCAGCAGGCAGCGTCTTGGGTCGTGCAGCGATCAACCAGGATCGCCAAAATCCGGGGTGTTCGGCAGGAAGTTGTTCAAGCGTCATGGGAAAATAATCCTCGCGCGAATTATACGCATTTACGCGAGATTCGGGAGGGAATTGAGGAAACTTTATTGTTGCGTGTTTGTCATTGCGATGAAGCGCCGGACGCCTTTTCTGGTGCGTCTGAAACAATCTGCGTCAGTTCTAAAGGCATCTGATTTTTCCGACCCGGCTCGGATTGCTTCGTTCCGCTCTGCTTCATTCGCAATGACACCACACTCCAACGTCACCGCGAGCGAATGAAGCGAGCGCGGCAACCTGCGCCCATCGCCCAGAGCGTCTTGGAAAACCAACAATAGTGTATGTTTACTACCTGCACAGCGTAGCTAAGGTTTTCGTAGGTTGGGCTGAGGGCGTTTCAATCGGATAGCTCACAACAGACAACCGCAGCCCAAAACCCAACAACACGGCTATATATCATCGGTGGGTTTCGGGGGAAATTTCTCATGCATCTGGCGAATCCTGCCCTTCCCCTCAACCCAACCTGCGAATAATAGATTGCGGTAAAATAGGGTATATTTTTGAGATTATTAAGAATTATTCAAGGATATTTGCATGCAGCGCTCGATCAAATTATGGGTAACAGCCCTTTTTATTACGCTGGTCTTCACCTTCTTTAGCTTTTCGACTGCCAAAGCGCAGAGCCTCGAACCCTACACGGCCCAACCGCTGTGTCTGCCGGGCGCTTACCGGGTTGACCCGGTCGACTGCCTGGCGCTGGGACCCTCCACCCGGCTGACTGAAATGGCTAAAGTCGGGCTGAGTGTACCGGCGCGCCCGCTGCCGGCGGTCAAACCCGACCCGGCGCTCAACACCAGCCCGGTGTCGATTGCCCGCATCAACCTGGACGCTACCGAAAAGGCGCCGCTTTACACCACCTTCGAAGATGCTACGCAGCAGATCAACCCGGTGCGCTACATCGACCCAGGCCAACTGCGATACGTCTCCTTTATCAACATTGATTACTTCAACAATAAGCCTTACGTGCAGCTGCGCAGCGGCGAATGGATGCGCGCATCCCCGGTAGCCTACACTAACTTCCAGGGGCTGTCCTTCAGCCGCACTCCGCGCAACTCCTTTGGTTGGATCGTGGATACCGCCGAGGTGCGCGCCGCCCCCACTTATTCTGCTGCATTGCTGGATAAAGAACTCTATCGTGAAGATGTGGTGCAGATCTACAGCGTGCAGAATGCGGACAAAACCGATTGGTACCTGATCGGGCCCGGGCAGTGGGTCGAACGCCGTTACATCCGCCAGGTGCGGATCAACACCACCCCGCCTGAGGGCGTTACCAACGGTCGGTGGATCGAAGTCAATCTGTACGACCAGACCGTTTCGGTGTACGAAAGCAGCCAGTTGGTATTTGCCACCATGGTGGCGACCGGCGTCGAACCGTTTTTCACCCAGCCCGGCCTGTTCCAGATCTATTCAAAAAAAGCCACCGAGACCATGTCCGGCGCATTCGAGCCCGACCGCTCCGATTACTATTACCTGCAAGACGTGCCTTGGACGATGTACTACGATCAGGCGCGCGCGCTGCACGGCGCATACTGGCGCGCCTGGTTTGGTTATGAACAGTCCCACGGCTGCGTTAACTTCTCGCTGGGCGACTCGAACTGGCTCTTCCAGTGGGCGCAGGAAGGCGACTGGGTATACGTCTGGGACCCTTCCGGTCAGACTCCCACCGACCCGAGCTACTACGGCGCCGGCGGCGCTTAGGAAGCTGACTGTTCGCCCTTGGCCCGGCGGTAGATCAACCAGATCACCCAGGCAGTAACCAGCACCAGCAAGCAGGCGATAAACACCGGCACAACCACCGCCAGAATGGACACCACGGTCGAGAGCAGGTCCTCTGCCATGCTGACCGGCACGTTACCGACGCCGCCCGTGGTGGCAGTGACCGCCGGGCGCACGGCCAGCGTCTTGACGGCGTTCACGCCGCCCGCCACCAGCAGACCCAACCCGAGCGACAGCACCGGATGGACATCTGTGACCAAATTGGCGCTGGCTGCGAAAACGATCGCCCCGGCTGCCGGCCGGACGAACGATTGGATCAAATCGTTGACATGATTGACCGCCGGAAATTTATCGGCAAAAAATTCAATGGTGGAGAGTACCACCAGAATCCCAATCGTCCACCAGGAGGTCAGCGCATCCCACGGCGGCTGCAGTTTGAGCAGGTCGGTGAAGCGCGCCAGCAACGCCACCACCAGCAGCGGGATGTAGGCATTCAGCCCGGCGCTGGCGGATAGCCCAAAGGCGGATAATACCCCAAATAATTCCAACATGACTTCTTCCTCCAGGGTCGGAAACCCTACAATTGAAACCCTGCCCAGGTTCCGGTAAAACGATAACGCAGCAGGTCGATCAGCCCGATTTGCAGCATGGCTGTAGTTAAACCCGCCAGCAGCGGTCGCCATGCCTGTTTTAAGCTGGCATATCGGTTCTCCTTATGGAAAGCAAGAATCCATAATAAAGCATAGCACATCCCCAAAATGAGCGGAACAGTCAACGCGCTCAGGACTGCCAGGGGGTACAACAGCGCCGGTATCTCGGAATATACCGCCCAGGCAACCAGCCCAATGACAACCAGCAAACCCGCTGCTTGCGGCCAGCGCTCCAGCGCCGGACGTTCCTCGCTTTTATCCCAGAGCGTCTGGTGGAAAACCGGCAGCAAATACAGCGGCACCAGCATTCCCAGGCCGGCCCCGGTGAACAATCGCAGCAGGTTGGTCGGCTCGTAAAGCTGCGGAGCGCCCGGGATAAATTGCACGAAGGAGTTTAGTCCATCCACGGTAAAGGCGATGAACAGAATGCTCAAAGGGATCGATATTTTCAACGGCGGGAAATGGGTGCGTCGGCCGAACGGCAGTTGAAATAACAACCCGGCCAACATGCCAAGGTACATGCCGGAGCAGCGGGCGCACAAGGGGGTTTGCCGCCCACCAATAAAGAACGACCGGTCGGCAATACGATGGCAAACGGAATAGCCAATGGTATCGGCTTTACCCAGCAGTCCTTCGGGTGTCAGGATCAGCCAGGCGCCAAATATAACTACCGCTGTCAGGACCAGCAGTCCGGTGGCAATGGGTTTTAGCTTCAACCAGGTTTTAGCCTTCAAATTCATCCTGCAGTAAATTATACCCTCGCGCTGGTTGGCACATCGTTGATGGTGGAACTCATGACCCGTTACACGTCTCTCCGGTTTTAATTACGAAAATTAGCCCTCGCGGTTGCAAAAAGGTCGACTTGGCAGTATCATCCAGGGGATAAGCTTGCATTGAGAACCGGGAGTGGACATGAAACAACCTCGACTGCTCGTCTTGATCATCCTATTCAGCATCATACTGACCGCATGCGGGGTGACCTCAACGCCGACGCCAATCGCTTCTGCCACTGTTGCGCCGCCGACTGCGACCGCCTTCCTGCCGCAGGAAACATCTACCCCCACCGAGATCTTACTCCCGGAAATGACGGCAACCGCCACCCCGCTTTACCCGCTGGAAGGCTATGGTCCGACTGACTTTCCTCTGGCCGTCAATCCGCTGACCGGGCTCAGAGTGAGTGATCCGACGCTGCTGGACCGCCGGCCGGTCATGATCAAAGTGCAAAACCTGCCGCGCGCCGGGCGGCCGCAGTTTGGCCTGTCACACGCAGACATCGTTTTTGAATATTACAGCGAGCTTGGCACCACACGTTTTGCCGCCTTGTTTTATGGCGAGGATGCCGAGAAGGTGCGTCCCATCCGCTCCGGCCGTCTGATCGACATTAACCTGATGCGCGCATACAAACCGATACTGGTCTTTGGCAGCGCAAGCTATCAAGTCTATGACCGGCTGGCCAGCGAATTTGGCCGCCAGTTAGTCCTGGAAGGTGAAGGCTCCTGCCCGGCCATCTGCCGTGAAAATGAAGGCAGCAACAGTTATCTGATCAGCAATACCTCTGCGCTGCGGGGGCTGTTGGAGAGGCGCGGCATGGATAATTCGCGCCAGAATCTGGACGGCATGGTGTTCAAGCTGGAAACTCCGGTGGATGCTCAGCCCGGCGAGCAGGTGTATGTACGTTTTTCGAGCGCCATTTATAACCGCTGGGATTACGATTCGGCCAGCGGCAAGTATTTGCGCTTTTCAGACGCTGCCAATGATTTCAGCGGTAATAACCCGATTTATGAGCAGTTGACCGATGCAGCTACCAGCGAGCCAATCGCCTTTGAGAATGTGCTGGTCATGTACGCACGCCACACGGACATCGATCCACGCCCCGAAGTGGAACTGCTGGAGGTCAACATGCAAGGCACCGGCCCAGCCTTCTTGGCACGTGATGGGAAAGTGTTGCCGGTCAAGTGGCAGCGGCTGGCCGAGTCGGATGTGATTACCCTGGTCGATGACAATGGCAATCTGGTGCCGTTTAAACCCGGTAAGACCTGGGTGGAAGTGCTGACAGCCAACGCCACCTTCGAGCAAGACGGCAACGCGTTCAAATTCCTGCTGATCAGCGATTGGAAGTAGAAGCACCTCCGTCAAATTGTATCCTGCTTGCAGGGGCGTGGCAAATTCACTACCTTGCGAATCTTTTTAAAAGGTGTAAAATCAAATATTAGTTATTCAATATTTGATGCAAGAGGAAAGTAGAAATGCCGGTTTATACTTATCGGTGCGAAAATTGCGGTGTGCAATTTGAGCGAACTCAAAAATTTAGTGAATCACCCCTGGTGATTTGCCCGGAGTGTGGCAAAAAAACGCTCCGAAAAGTTTACACGCCTGTCGGGATCGTTTTCAAAGGTTCTGGTTTCTATGCCACGGACCACCGGTCGCCTTCCGGCGCGCCGCGGCCTTCTGGCTCTCACAGCGAGAGCAAACCCGCTGAGACCAGTTCGGAGAGCAAGGAAACTGTTTCCAAGCCGTCTGAAACCAACGAATAGACGCTGCTCCAGCTTTCCAGTAGTAATTACCAAGTTAAATATCGAACAGCCCGGGTCAAACCGGGCTGTTCCTCTATCATCACCAAAATCTTTCCACCGAAGTGCCTTAGTTCACAGAATTTTTGCTTCCAATGGCATTCTACATCGACCCAAGGTCAGTCGTAAGGTACGTTTGCCTATGCTCATATCAAAAAGGTTTTCTTGCGTTCTTGGCTTCCTTTGCGGCCTTTGTGTTTTAATCTTGCACGACAATTAATATAAAACCGATCAATGGTCATTTCCATCCGGGAAGCGGGGGGAGTCTGTTTATTTATCCTTGCAGCACTGGCTGGCACGGTGGATGCAAAATGGAACGCGTTTGAAGGGGTAGTGGATCGCGTATCCCGGCGAAAAGGTCATTCTCCAGCGCACGCCCGCTGTTGACCAGGCTCATAGCGCGGAAAAATGCCTGCGTACTCCACAACCGGCTGGCAGCCAATGCGCTGCGGAAACCCGGGGCATCTGGAATCTGTGTCTGGTGGCATGAGACTGCCTGCCAGACCACATCCCGGAAGGCGCTGGTATCGATGCGGGTGGTGACTGCCCAACTTTCCCACGCCATCGGGCAGCGTTCGATTCCGTCCACCACCATGCTGATATCACCAAACAGCGAAAGGTAAAGCTCATAATCCTCGGATGTATCCACCATGTAGTACAACTTCAACACCTGGTGCGGTTCGCCATCCAGCGGGGCGCACGAATCGGCTGAAAGCATCAGCGCTGCGTGGGTGTACTGACAAATAGCGATGTGGTCGGGGTGTCCGTAGGAGCCTTTGGGATCGAAGGTGACGACCACCTGTGGACGGATCCGCCGGATGAGCGTGGCCAATTGGGCAGCCACCATGCCTGGGTCGGCCTGATCGAGGGCGCCGTCGGGATAGTCAAGCAGATGCGCCGAGTGTACCCCCAAAACGCGCGCTGCCTGAATCAGTTCATGCTCGCGAATCTGCCCCAGCATCTGCATTCCAGGGTTGGCGTGCTCCGGGCCAGTCCAGCCGCGTTCGCCGCGGGTGGCGCAGATTACGGAAGTGGCTACTCCCTCGGCAGCATACTTAGCCAAGATTCCGCCTGCCCCCAGGGATTCATCGTCGGGATGCGCCAGAATACACAACAATCGCATTGTACTGTCCATTCGACCTCCAACCGATTAAAACAAAACATCCGAAAAGGATTGGGGTAAATCTAACCAGCGGCCGTTGATGGATGCCGGTTCTCTCCACACTGAAACGGGAGGCAAGCAACCACGCTTCTCGAAAATCTTTAATTGGATAAATATTATCTTAATTAAATTATTATACGGGTTTTTACTCAAAAGAGAAGTCCTTGTTTTCGGATAGACAAGTCGAATCCCATTCATAAATTGATAGATTTTGACAGGGGGACAGTAGCTTTTGACAGCCTGACCGGCCTATGCTTTACTAACGCACGCACTCCTCAATTGCCAGCTCGCCTTTAGCGTATTGCGTCCCCTTAAGAAAGAGAGTAAAATGCAATCGATTCTTGGAGGTACGGAATGCCGGCAAAAGCAAAAAAGAAACAACCCGTGCGTGCCAGCGGCGACCAGCGCCGAGTGCGTACTCAGCAGGTGGTCTTCATCGTCATTTCAATCTTTATTATTCTGGCGATGATGCTTTCTTTCGCGATCAACCTGTAAGTCAACCCACACTCTCACAACTGCTGGTCCCGCGTCATTTTCATGGAGAAGGGACCTGAACGATATGCCACGTTATGCAAACCGCTTCTGGTTGGCTGCACTGGTCGTTGCCTGGACTGTCGATTTTTTGTTTTTCGCGCAGACCCCGGGCGTTTCTTTTTTAATTTGGATGCTGCTAGCATTGGCAGCCGGCTTGCTCCTGGCGCGCAGCGAGGGCATCCGACCCGCTCCCCTGACCTGGGTGCTGGTTGGCTTGCTGGTACTGTTGAGCGCCATCCCGTTTCTGCGGGCTGAACCGTTCAGCGCGGGAATGGGGACGCTGCTGTCAATCGGGGGATTGATGCTGCTGGCAGCAACTTTTCGAACAGGAAATTGGCTTTACAACCGCACTTGGGATACCATTGGCGAGCTACTGGGGGTGATAATTGCCGCCCTTTTCCGGCCGTTCGATTTATTCAAAGCCCAGCCTGCGCGGGTTGAAGATGGCGCCCCGGATGCAGCGGGTAAGCGCAGTTTTTGGAGGGGAGCGGCGCCGGTGCTGCGTGGGGTGTTGTTGGCCATTCCGGTGGTGGCGGTGCTGGCAGCGCTGCTTTCCTCGGCTGACCTGGTCTTCGCGGACCGGTTGAAGTCGTTGCTGAGCATCTTTGATATTGAAAAGCTGCCGCAGTATATCTTTCGGCTGGTCTATATTTCAATTCTGACCTACCTGTTCGCCGGAGTCTATTTACACGCTCTGTTGCCGGGAAAAGCAACCGTCCGTCCGGATTCCAGCCAACCCGTGGTCAAACCTTTCCTCGGCTGGACCGAGACGGCCATTGTGTTGGGGGCAGTGGTGCTGTTGTTTGCCTTTTTTGTGGTGTTGCAGTTCCAATATCTTTTTGGCGGGCAAGCCAACGTAACCGCAGCCGGATATACCTATTCCGAATACGCCCGACGTGGGTTCAGCGAGCTGGTGGCAGTGGCGGTGTTGAGCCTGCTCCTGACCCTCACACTAGGCAGTGTAGCGCGCCGCGAAACCACGCGTCAGCATGCGGCCTTTACAGGGATGACAACGGCGCTGCTTGTCCTGGTGCTGGTGATTCTGGGATCCGCGCTGCAGCGATTGCTGCTTTATGAGCAGGCTTACGGTTTTACCCGTTTGCGCACGTACACATTGATATTCATTCCCTGGCTGGCGCTGTTGCTGCTGGCAGCCATCGGGTTGGAGATGAGTCATCGCGGTGGGCGCTTTGGGCTGGTCCTGTTGATCGCCATCGCCGGGTTTGGCCTGACGGTGGGAGCGTTCAATGTGGATGGGTTTATTGCCCGCCAAAATATCGAGCGCGGGCTGCGCGGCGAGGAGTTTGACCGGGCATACCTGGGCGAGCTTTCGACCGACGCGGTGCCAGTGATGATGCAGTATTTCCTACGGCCCGGATTGGATCCGGCTATTCGGGACGGGTTGGGCGCTGAACTGGCCTGCCAGGCACAGGTTGTGCTCAGCACCCCGCAGCAATCCTGGAAATCTTTCACGGTCAGCCGGGCAGCGGCCCGACAGGCGTTGGCCGGACGGGATTGGAAAGATTACCCGGTGGCGCTCCGTGACGGGACATACTATGTAACGATTGACAAGAAACAGGACACCTGTTTCGGGTATTCGGGAATGGATTGAGCTTTACGAACTTCTTCCTTGTTGGGTGCAAGGCACTTCGAAAGTGCCTTGCACCTATCTTTAACCTCGGAAGTACAGGTGCATCACTCCTTCATCGGCGATCAATTGGCTTTATTTTTCTCCCAGGAGCAACGCACCCGACATTTTTTACTATGCAGGTCTCCAAATTTGCGCCACATTAACGATTTTGGTAAGAGCACCGATGAGCACCCTTCGACATGCTCACTCACAGAGTGCCCTGCGGGCAGCCACCGGCTTTGTTGTGAACTTGAATAACCCAACCTGCGGGAAATCCTATGGCGAAACTTTTGAAACTTTCGATGGTAAAATGACCCTATGCTGAAACGCTGGCAATTCTGGCTTGGGATCGCGATAAGCGCGGTCTTTTTGTATTTGGCATTGCGCGGATTGCACCTGGGGGAAGTCTGGCAAACGGTAAAAACAGCCCGCTATTTGTGGCTGCTGCCTGGGATTGCCGTCTATTTTGTCGGCGTGTGGGCGCGTGCCTGGCGCTGGCATTACCTGTTGCGCCCGCTGAAGAAAATTCCAACGCACACCATGTTCCCCATCGTGACCATTGGTTATATGGGCAACAACGTTTTCGTTGCCCGGGCTGGCGAGGTGCTGCGAGCTGCCATATTAAAAGACCGCGAGGGCGTGCCGATTTCAGCTTCACTGGCGACTGTGGTGGTCGAGCGCATTTTCGATGCGGTGGTCATGTTGGGGTTTGTTTTCTTTAACCTGGGTGCGCTGGAGAACCTGACTCACAACTCGGGCTTCATCGGCAACATCCAGCAGTTGGCAATCTGGGGTTCGGTAATCTTTATTGGCGCACTGGTAGTCTTCCTGCTGGCAGCCATGTTCCCGCTGGTTACCGAGCGCATTGTCATCCAAATCATCGACCGGGTGATCCCATTGCGCATCCGCGAAAAAACGCGCGGTATCGCCCTTAAATTTCTGACCGGGCTGGAGTCGCTGCGGTCACCGAAGGATGCCTTGATGGTACTGGTGACCACTGTAATTATCTGGCTGCTCGAAACTGGCAAATACTGGTTTGTCATGCAGGGCTTTGACTTCCAGGTCAGCTTCTTTGCGCTGATGCTGATGAACGGGATCGTCAATATTGCCACCACCCTGCCGTCAGCGCCGGGCTATATCGGCACCTTCGACGGGCCAGGCATCGCGGTGCTGGCAGCTTACGGCGTCCCGGCCGAGATTGCGGCTGGTTACACCCTGGTGCTGCATGCCGCCTTGTGGTTCCCGATCACCATACTGGGCGCCTATTATTACCTACGCCAACCGCTGCGCTGGGGGAAAGACCTGGAAAAAATCAAACACGACCAGGAAACACAGCCGGTTTAAAGGAGAATGAATGAATATTGCCATCATTGGAGCTGGGATTGGCGGAATGGCCGCCGCCCACGACTTTGTCAATGCCGGACATAAAGTGACCATCTTTGAATCGGCTCCCGCAGTTGGCGGACTGGCGGCCGGTTTCAAGGACGAGAATTGGGACTGGTCGGTGGAGCATTTTTACCATCACTGGTTCCAGAAGGACCATGATATTCTTGGTTTGATCCGCGAGCTTGGGATGCAGGACAAAGTGATTTTTCCGCAACCTAAAACGGTGGTGTATCACAAGGGCAATTTTTATCCGCTAGACAGCCCGAAGGCTGCGCTGACCTTTCCCGGGTTCAATTTGCTGGATATGGCGCGTTTTGGCTTTGTAACCGTCTACTTGCGCTACATTGCCGCCTGGAAACCGTTGGAAAAAGTGACCGCGCACGAGTGGATGCGCAAATTTTATGGCGACAAGCTCTACCGTTTAAATTTTCAACCGCTGCTCGAGGGAAAATTCGGTCCATATTACAAAGAGGTCAACATGGCCTGGTTCTGGGCGCGGTTCAAAGCGCGCAGCACCCGTCTGGGTACTTTTCAAGGCGGCTTCCAGGCATTTTCAGATGCGTTCGCCGGTCATTTGCGTCAACGCGGAGTTGATATCCGCTTATCTACGCCGGTTGAGCGCATTGAACGGATAGCAGGCGGTCGAACGCGCCTGGTCCAGCCGGGTGGGAAGTCCGAGGAGTTCGATCGCTGTCTGGTGACGGTTGGGCCTGGCTTGATGGCACGCCTGACGCCGGACCTGCCGCAGGATTACCTTCAGGGGCTGCTCAACCTCAAGTCGATGGGAGCAGTGGTGATGGTGCTGGCGTTAAAACACCAGTTTTCGCCTCAGGGCTACTACTGGTACAACCTGCCGAAGAGTGCGGGGTTCCCCTTCCTGGCGCTGGTCGAGCATACAAATTTTGTATCGTCCGAGCACTTTGGTGGAGACCATATCGTCTATATCGGCGATTACCTGGAGACGGACCACGAATACTTTAAGCTGACCAAAGAGGAACTGCTGGAACGCTTCTTACCGGTACTCACTCGGTTTAACCCTAATTTCAACCCGGAATGGCTGCGCAAGACCTGGTTGTTCCGTGCAGCTTATGCCCAGCCTGTGCCGCTGGTCAACCATTCGCGGAACATCCCCGCCATCCGCACTCCGCTGCCCGGTCTGTTTTTTGCCAGCATGAGCCAGGTATATCCCTGGGATCGCGGCACCAATTTTGCGGTGCAGATCGGTCGAAAAGCTGCGAAAATGATTTTGGAAGAGGCTGGGGGATGACAAAAAGAAATGTTAAAGAAAGGTTTCCAAACGAGCCGTTTTTTTGAACATAAACCGCATCGAGCAAAAAATTTCTACGACTCGTAATATTTTTGGTTTGGCCTACCACCTGTGGCAACTGGCATCCTCGACAGGCTTAAAACCACCATATATAGACTTGTTCTATTTTCGAAAACCGCATTGGTGGAGTATCACGCCAACTAAAATATCACGAATTAAAAACGGTTTCGCTGATGAATTTGTTAAGGTTAATTAAATTAAAGAATCAAAAATTTTTAGGCCAGCGGAGGGGAAACGGCTTGTTCAGTCCTGTTATTTCTGCTAGAATGGTCAGAGTGATTTACGGGGAAAACACAACCGCGGTAGCCCACCCGCTCTCCCGTCGATAAACTGAATATCAGGTTTTTTTATCTCCCACACGAACCTCTGTGGGCTAAGTTTTACGTCGCTGCAGCTCATCTTTTTCCTGGAGGACCGCTTATGAATGCTCAACAAGCATGGCAAGCAACAGTCGGCCAACTTCAAATGGAAATGCCCAAGGCGTCGTTTGACACCTGGGTACGCAGCGCCGAATTGGTCAAACAGGTCAACGGAAAATTCATTGTCGGCGTCCAAAATGGATACGCCCGCGATTGGTTGGAGAGCCGTTTGGCCGGAACTGTTGCCCGCTTGTTGACCGGTTATAGCGACGGGCCCGCTGAGGTTGAATTTATCATCTGGCACCGTGAAATGGAAAATGATTACCCTGGCCTGCAGGACGAACCCGGCCCGCTTACCAGTGAGGAATGCCGAACCAATCGGACTCTGATCTCTCGCTATCATTTTGATAATTTCGTTGTGGGTGCCAGCAACCGCATGGCGCATGCCGCTTGCATGGCGGTGGCCGACAGCCCGGCAAAAGCCTATAACCCGATGTTCCTGTACGGTGGAGTTGGATTGGGTAAGACCCACCTGCTTCATGCAATTGGCAATGCCGCCCAGCAGCGCGGTCTGGAGGTCCTTTATGTATCCTCTGAGGAATTTGCCAACGAATTGATCAACGCCATTCGCGCGCACAACACCCAAACTTTCCGCGACCGCTACCGCAGCATTGATGTGCTGCTGGTGGATGACATCCAGTTCATTGCCGGCAAAGAGTCAACCCAGGAAGAATTCTTCCATACCTTCAATACGCTCCACAATCAGGAAAAACAAATCGTCATGTCCTCTGACCGGCCGCCTAAGGCGATGGTCACGCTGGAGGAAAGGCTGCGCTCGCGTTTTGAGTGGGGACTGACGGTCGATATCCAACCGCCCGACCTGGAGACGCGGATTGCCATCCTGCGTTCCAAAGCGGAACGCGCCATGCGCAACGTGCCGCCCGATATTCTCAACCTGATCGCCCGCCAGATTCAGTCCAATATTCGTGAGCTGGAAGGCGCGCTGACGCGGGTGCTGGCCTACGCCGACCTTTCCGGTCAGCCAATGACCGCTGAGCTGGTGCAAATCACCCTGGCAGATATGCTGCCGCAGCGTACCAACATCGAACCTGCCTACATCGTGACCGCTGTCGCGGCAGCTTTTGGGCTAACGCGCGAACAATTACTCGGGCGTGACCGCTCGCGTGAGGTTGCTTTGCCGCGCCAGATTGCCATGTACCTGATGCGCGAGGTTGGCAACATCTCGCTGCTGCAAATCGGCGATGCCATCGGCGGGCGCGACCATACCACGGTCATGTACGCTTGCGATAAGGTGCGGGACATGATCGAGCGGGATGACCGGCTGCGCCGTCAGGTCATTCAGCTTCGCGAGCAGTTGTTCGGCCGCCCGCTGACAGCCTGAGTTGCTTTGGCTGTATCGAAACGCTGGCGGTTGCCTTCAGCCTGCTATATAGGCAATACTGATGGTTCCAGGCCCGGTATGCGCCCCAATCGCTGGGCTGACCTCGCTGAGGATGCCTTCTACAGCGTTGAATTGCTTGACGCAGCGCTCCAATAGCTCCTGGGCAGTATCGGGCAAATTGGCGTGGAAAACCGATACGCGCACGGGCGTGCGTCCGGCGATATCACGCTCCACCAGTTGTACCATGCGCTCGATAGCTTTACGGGTCGAGATGACGCTCTCCACCGCCTCGATTTTGCCCTCGCGGATCTCCAGCACCGGTTTAATGTTGAGCACAGTCCCCATGAAGCGTTTGGCGCTGTTGATGCGTCCCCCAGCGGCCAGGTATTTGAGCGTGGTAACCGTGAAATAGACCCCGATTTTGGGATAAGCGTCTTCGGCGACAGCTTTGCATTCCGCCAGGTTGGCGCCAGCGGCGGCAGCGCGAGCGGCAGCCAGTACCTGGAAGCTCAATGCCATCGATACCAGCTGCGTGTCGAGCACTTCCAGCGGCGCGCCCGGGAACTCGGTTTGCGCGGACAGGGCTGATTGCAGGGTGCTGGAAATGCCTTTGGAAATAGGCAGCGCCAGTATTTCGTACCCCTCATCGAGGAATTGTTTGAAGGCTTGTTCAAAGGCATACTCCGAGACCTGGCTGGTGCTCGGCAGTGAATTGGACTGCTCCATTAATTTGTAGAATTCGCTGGCTGAAATGTCCACCCCATCCCGGTAGTCCTTGCCCTCCCAGTGCAGCGTCAGCGGCAGGACGTGAATGTCATACTGTTTGGCGTACGACTCGGGCAAATAAGCGCTGCTGTCGGTGATAATTTTTACGGGTGACATGTCCCTCTCCCTGAGCTGCGATGACAATAAACAAATCGGCCAGCCGTGTGATGAAGTCATGACGTTAGCGGCCGGCCGAATGCATAACCAGTATACTCAAAAGCTGAAAATAGCGCAAGTAAAACAAACCGTTCGGTATGATTTTTGGCAGGCAATCTCGCGGTTGAATGGGAAGGAAGCATTGAGGACGCCTTTTGGGACGGTTGATATTTTAGGCACGTATTGAGCCTATCAAACAACAGAACAAGCAAAGGATATCTGTCACCTGTTTCACCTTGGCAAACCGGCCTAATTCTGATATCGTAAATACATAGCGCTGGAAACTGGTTAATAAGGATAGGGAGGGTCGGATGCGCTCGCGCGGCTTTATGTTCCTTGGCGTTTTGCTCATCCTCTTCGGGCTGCTGGCGCTGGTCAGCAACCTGACGGGCATTGAATTGGGCAGTTTTTGTTTCCCGGTCGGTTTGATTTTGATCGGGTTGTGGGTGGTGGCGCGCCCAAAGATGGTCAAAGACGGTTCAGCGGTCGAATTCAACCTGCTGGGGGAATTCAAACGCAGCGGCGTCTGGGCGGTCAAGCCGGTGGAAATCTGGTCGGGAGTAGGCGAGGTTAAACTCGACTTTAGCCAGGCCGAGGTGCCCGCTGGCGAAACGCACATCCACATTTATTCCCTGGTTGGCGACATCGTGCTGCGCTCAGCGGCAAACATGGGGCTGCAGTTGACTGCCAACGGCCTGGTCAATTCCATCAAATGGATGGGGGCCAAGCAAGATAATTTCCTCAACAGCGTGCAATTGGCCACCCCGGAGTTTACGCAGGCTGAACAAAAACTTTTGGTGGAAGTCACGGCGCTGGTCGGCGATATCAAAGTCATTCCACCCGGTGAGATGGGCTAACTTCTGATTAAAATTTCTTATCCCCTTGATCATGATTAACTGGAGAGGCATTACTTGGGCAAAACCAATTACTTAATCGACATGGACGGCGTGCTGATCAAAGGCAATACCATCATTCCGGGCGCCGATGCATTCATTGACCGGCTGCGGTCGAAGGGGCACAAGTTCCTGCTTTTGACCAACAACCCGCTGCTCACCCCGCAGGATTTGTCTCACCGCTTGCAACGCAATGGATTATCCATTAATAAGGATGATATCTTCACATCGGCGATGGCGACTGCGCGTTTTCTGCATAACCAGAGGCCGAACGGGAAAGCCTTTGCCATTGGCGAAAGCGGGTTGATGGTCGCCTTGCACGAAGTGGGTTATATCCTGACCGACTTCGAGCCGGATTACGTGGTGCTCGGAGAGACCAACAGTTATAACTTCGAACAAGTCACCCGGGCAGTCCGACTGGTCAATGAGGGCGCGCACTTCATCGCGACAAATCCGGACGCGACCGGCCCAACCGATCACGGTATCGTACCGGCGACCGGAGCCATGGCGGCCCTGATCGAAAAGGCTACCGGCCGCGCACCGTTCTTTATTGGCAAGCCCAACCCGTTTATGATGCGCGCCGCGCTGAATCATCTGGGTGTGCACTCCGAAGACACCGTTATGATCGGCGACCGCATGGATACGGACATTGTGGCTGGTATTCAGGCCGGCATGGGAACGATTTTGGTGCTAACCGGCGTTACCACCCGCGAGCAAATTAACGACTACCCTTACCAGCCGCAACGGGTTTTCGACTCGGTGGCTGAGGTCGAGATTTAACCCGCGGTTCGGCCATCAGGGTCAAACGTTCTCCAGCCAGGCAAGCCATTGGCGCACCTGCGCCGGGGTTTCCAGTCGAAACTGAGCGCGGGTCTCGACTGCATCGCGCGAAACCCGAATACAATAGCCCCCAGCGTCTAAAACAGGAGCGAAAGCCTCTTCGTCGTGCGCATCATCGCCGGCAAAAACGGGCAAGGCGTCTGGCGGCGTGTATTGTGCCAGGATGCGGTCGATTGAGCGGCGTTTGCTGGCTTCGACCGGATAGATTTCCAGAAAACGAAGGCGGTGCTCGATGGTAAATGCTGGTCCGGGCGAAAGCGCTTCAGCTTCAGCGCGGGCGGCTGCCAGCACCCGTTGGGCATCATCCGACGCGGCAAAGCGGGCATGCAGCGCCAAAGCCCAACCTTTATCCTCCAAAAAAAAGCCGTGCTGACCTTCCATCTGCTGCTGCCAGAGTGGTTTAATTCTTTCCATTGTTGGCCGCACTTGCTCAAAAGTCACAACAGCGTGGCTGGAGCCGTCAGGCAGTTGCATTTCCAGACCGTAGGTGCCTGCCAGCAGCATCCCCTTGAAGGGTAGCAATTCGCGCAGGTGCTGCAGGCTGCGTCCGCTGACGATTGCCAGCAAGAATTTATCCCGGCTCGCCATGCGGTAAAGCAATGAGATCAGTTCCGGGTCTTGCAGAATTACGTCCGGGGAGGGGGCAAAATCTGCCAGGGTACCGTCATAGTCCAGCAGCAAACGCACCTTGCCTGCACCTGCCAGACGCAGTAAAAATTCCTGCCAGGCCGCACCCGTCAACGGCTGCCTTCAAGTAAGGGTTTTATTTCGCGCTGGAAGATCGCCTGCCAGGTAAAATCCCGGCGAACGCGGCGGCACAACTGGTATTGTGAATTTTCCTCGATCCAGTTCAACAATTGTTCGACCAGCATATCCGGCGCGGTATTTAACGAAAAGACGAATGCATCTTCTAGCGCAATTTCAAGGGCTGCCGGCACGGCCGTAGTGACAACCGGGACTCCCACCAGACCGGCTTCCAGTACGGGCAAGCCAAAACCTTCGTGGTGGCTAGGCATGAACATCAAGTCGCTCAATCTCAGCAGGCCCGCTACGCTTGCCTGATCAATTTGGTAAGGTTGAGCCGGGTTGGGACCCGATTCATACACAAAACGAACTTCCTGTTGCAGATCCATGCGGCGGCGCAGGTCGAGCAATTCCTGAAAATAAGTGCCGCCTATGACCTTATGCGGATCGGGTGGACCGGTAACTACCAGGCGCGCCCGGTAATCGCTGCGTTTCAAGGCCGCCATCATTTCCATTGCATATTCGATGTTTTTGGCCTGCGTGATGCGCACCGGCATCAGCAGCACCAGGTCTGCATCCAAAATTCCCAGCCGGTTTGCCAGCGCGTAGGTTTCCGGCGAAATTCCCAGCAGCATCTGTCGGTCGACTCCGTTATAAACCACCCGTACCTTCTCCAATGGCAAGCCAAAGGTTTCTGCGGTTTCCTTTTGGCGCTGCATGGACACAGCGACATAAGAAACGTCCGAGCGCGCTGTGCGCAGCAAATTCCAGGGATAGGCATCCACTACTTTGCTGCGCGAGGTCGGACTCGTCCAGGTAAGGTCGTGGCACCAGGCATATACTCCATGCGCAGCGCCTTCGTCCATCAGCCGGAATAAGGCGGCGGTCAGCGGGAGATTGAAATGCTTGGTCAAAACGTTATGCACCAGCAGCCGGTCAAAACGGGTAACTACGGTGCGCAGCGCATCTGTCAAGCGGTGGGTAAGCGCCTCAAATTCCAGCGGGACTTGCCCTTGTTCCAGCGGCGCAGATAACTGCAGGATTTCAGGATGTTGGCTGGCCATCTCGGGGATCTGAAAAAATTCACAGTCTGCTGGCAGCGCCGAGGCAGCCCCACTGCCGGCAATGACGGCGATCGGCATTCCGGCCTGGATGAATTGGCGGGCGTGCGCCAGCATAACGGCTTCCACGCCGCCAATGACCGGTGGAGCCGAATAGTGCAGGAGGGCAGTTTTCATGGTCATGAGGGCATCCCAGAGAAGATTATAGTTTATAACCTCAAGGATTGAAGGGCATCAACCTGGCTGGCGAGCCAATCGTTGATATCATGCTCCTCAACCAGCCGGCGCAGACGGGCGGCGCGCAGCGCGCGTTCTTCAGCGGGCATGGTCAGCGCCTGATGCAGCGCTTCAGCGGTGGCATACACATCGCACGGAGAAATCACCAACGCGCCGGACTCGAGCTGCTGGCGCGCCCCGGTTCGTTCCGATAACACCACAACCCCATCCCGGCGGTTGACCAGCGGACCTTCTTTGGCAACCAGGTTCATACCGTCAGCAATCGAATTAACCAGCAGCACGTCGTACTGTTGCAGCGCTGCAAGAGCTCGTGGATAGCTTTCGCCGGTCAAAATGCGCACAGGCTCCCACTCGCTGGTGCCGTGGCGTGAATTGATCCAACCAGCGGCAGCCGTCAGTTCGTTGTGATAATTTTGATATTCTTCCACATTCAGTCGGGATGGGACGAGCAATGCATAGAATTTTACCCGCCCGCAGTGCTCGGGGTGCAAGTCGAGCATCTCGCCAAAGGCCTGAAAGCCGCGCACGATATTCTTGCTTGGCTCGGTGCGGTCAACGCGCACGATCAACGGATAGCCATCGATTTCTTTTTCCAGTTGGGCGGCCAACTGCTGCACTTCGGTGGAAATTGCCAGGCGCTGTACTGCCATAACATCCACCGAGATGGGAAAGTCGCGCACATGGGTCACGTGGTTGCGATAGGCAATTCGCCCGCGTCCGTAACTGACATGCGACCCCGGCAGGAAAGTCTCGACTGTGCGTAAAAAATTGAGGCCGTCCTCGCGCGTTTGAAACCCGAGCAAATCGACCGCCGTCAAGCCTTCCAGGATCGGCTGGCGCATGCCTGCTGGCAGAAAACCCCAATCCTCGGAACCGGGCCAGGGAATGTGAACAAAATATGTCAGGGTGTAGTTCCGGCGGCGGCGTAGCAGGTTACGCAAAAGCCGCGGCACCAGATAGAGGTGGTAGTCCTGCAGCATAACCAGGGTATGTTTTTTTTCAGCCTTCAAGCGGTGGGCAATGACCGCGGCAAATTCGCGGTTGGCTGCCACATAGCCCTGTTCCCAGGCATCCCATGTGGCGCGGGTAATGGTAGGCGCACTAATGAAGTTCCACATGGAATGCTGCAAGAACCACAACAGCGGGTTGGCAATGACGTTGTAATAGCCCTCATACACCTCATTGGAGAGCGGCACCAATTGCAAGTTGATGGAGGGAGCGCCTTCACCCAGTGATATTTGGCCGGATTGCCAAGATGTTTCCAGCGGGTTGACGGCGGCTGCCACCCAGGTCATTTCGACGTGCTCAGCCAGGCCGGTAAGCGCAGTGACCAGACCGCCCCCACTGCGCTGGAATAATAGGTCACCCTGATCGTCCTGAGAAAAGCTGACCGGCCCGCGGTTGGAGACCACCATGATCGAGCGGCCTTGCAGCCATTCCTTGGCACTACTCCGGGACAGCTCTCTCTCGTCCGGTTGGATCATCCTGAACTCTTTTCTACCGATGTTTCCTGACTGGCTTGAATGGCCAGATCAATGAAAATTGCCGACGTCCAGCCGAAGATATTGGCTGCACCCGGCGGAGGGGCGCCCGTTTCAGCGTTGTAATACTCATAGATGTCATCCTGCGCCATAACCATGTTCAAGGTCCGGTTGCGCAGTTCGGCGGCGATATCAACCTTGCCGATTTTCTGCAGCGCCTCGATGAAAAAGTAATTCACATTGGCCCAGACAGGGCCGCGCCACATCGTCTCTGGGTCGTAATGGCGATCATTGCGTGCAACTGTGGGCAGACCGTACGCTCCCCAGAATTCCTTTGGGTTGGTAAGATGGGCTAACAAAGGAGCAGTAATTTCCTGTGGCAAAGAGCCTGTCCACAAAGGCAGCAGGTTGAACGGCGTCACCACCCGTACCGGTTTTTCGTCCTTGAGGGCCCAGAACAAGCCCGCTTCCGGATCCCAGAAATCATGAATCATACGCTGCACCAGCGATGCCGCCCGCCGGCGCCACATGGCAGCTTCGGTTTGCATGTTGAGTTTTTCGGCAATCTGCGCCAGGCAAATCATCTGATTGTGCAGGTAGGTGTTCAAATCTGGTGATTCAACCGGCATGCCCTCGTCCCACAGCGGACTGTCATCTAATCCGGAGGAATAAGGGTGGTTGTATTGTGCCAGGCCGTCGCCATCGTCATCGTTCATCGAGAACCACCAGGCATTCAAGCGCACCAGCGGCACATAGATTTCCTGTAAAAATTGCAGGTCGGGGTCCGTCTCATGCAGTTTCAAGGCTGACCAGGCTAAAATGGGCGGTTTGGTGACCTCCCCGACAATCGGGTGATCGATGGAAGAGACCACGCCGTCATCGAAAATAGCATCCGGCAGCATACCGTTGGGAAGTTGGTGGGCCAACATGGAGCGGATCTGATTGCGCGCCAAATCAGCGTCAACGTGGCGGTAAGCCAGTGCATGCAGCGCGTTATCCCACAGCCAGAGACCAACGTAATTGAGTTTGGAGGGCGCCATCGCCTCCATCGTGACCATGCCTTGCGGGCTGATCAGGTTGTTGGCCATCACCCACCAGGCGTAAGCATAGGTTCGCTGGTACTGTGGCTGGACAGGGGGAACGCGGCCAAACCATCTTTCCCACCGTTGCTGGGCAGCCTGCAGCGCCATGGAAAAAGGTTTTATTATTTGCTCCGGCTGCTGCGAAGGTTGGATGCTGATCGCCACGGCACAATCCTGCCCGCTAGAAACCAGAATATCCACTTCATAACCACCTTCGACGGGCGTGATCTGGTTGCGTTCCAAAACACCGGTGGTCGAATAAGTCACGTTGCGCACGGACATGAATTTCCCGCCCTGCGGCGTGCTCTTCCAGTATTGTGGGAAAACGCGGAAACGCATTCCAGCGCGCACATCCGGCGGGTAGCCGAATGAGAGGCTGCGTTCATCCTGAAAGGTCAGGTAAAAATCGCCAATGCGAGTGTGGAAGGTGATGACTGAAGGACTGGTATCGATCTCGAAGTCCAGTTCAGCGCCGTCCTGGTCGGTAAGATACAAGCCCTGGATAAAAGGCGGACGGTGCAGGTAGGCTTCAATATCGCTTTCCAGCTGCGTAAGGCGTTCGGCCAGCTTGACATAAAGGCCGCTCAATTGGGGATAGCGAAATACCAGCAAACGCGAACCCCGGTCGCTAAACGGGACCCGGGTGATATCGATGTGATTCTTCAGTAAATCGAGGTAATCCAATCCATTCACAGAGTTCGCTCCGCTACCAGGGATGAAGACATCTAATTGGACCGACGACTGCTGAAAATAGTCTATCCTAATCACATAGGCCTGTCAAACAGGACAGGCCTAGCGCAGCAGCCTTAAGCGCTTATCAGGAGCAACAAAGAATCCCCGCCCTGATCGCGTTCCGCGCCTTGCTGAACTACAGCAAGTTATAATAGGACAAGAAGCTGCCTGGTAGTAAACTTAAAGAAAATAAGCCTTGCGGGGTTTGTCATGGTTACCATCGATGAATTAATCAAAAAAATGCCCCCAGAATCACGCGACATTTTACGCGTAGTCTGGGATTCGCTTTCGCCGTCGGACCAGAAGGGATTCCTTTCGCTGCTAAGCAGCCTGCCGTCCAATTCCAACCTGGTTCGGTTGCTGTTGCGGTTGTCGACGCAACAGTTGCGCATGGCATTTGGTCAAAAACATCAGGTGGCAATTGTAGGTCCGACCAATGTCGGCAAATCGACATTGTACAACCAGTTCATTCACCAAAAAACGGATCGGGCAGAAACCAGCCCATTGCCGGGTACCACCCGTACGAACCAGCAGGCTGATGCCGGATTGTTTGCCATTATCGATACGCCCGGTGCGGATGCAGTGGGAGATGTTGGCGCCCGAGAACAGGCTGAGGCGCTGCAGGCGGCTGAGCAGGCGGACTTCTTGATCATTGTTTTTGATGCCATTCAGGGCATCAAGCAATCCGAACTGAACTTGTTCAGCAGGCTGCGAGCATTGGGGAAACCCTATGTGGTTGCGCTAAACAAAATCGACCTGGTGCGAAAAGAATCTCCGGCAGTGATTGCCCGCGCAGCCCAAAACCTGGGATTGACCGTTGAACAGGTGCTTCCTTTAATCGCTAAAACCGGCGATGGCATTCCGGAAATCCTGACAGCAATTGCTGCTACCGAGCCGGAAATGGTTGCCGCCCTCGGTCGCGGACTGCCGCAATACCGCTGGCAGTTGGCCTGGCGCTCGATAGCCAGCGCCGCTTCGGTCTCGGCGGTCATTGCGCTGACCCCGTTGCCAATCATCGACTTTGCGCCGCTGATCATCATCCAGTCTGCTATGGTGTTGAGCATCGCGCGCATCTACAATTACCGTGTCACCATCCAGCGCGCCCGCGAGCTGGCAGCCACCTTTGGGCTGGGTTTGCTGGCGCGCACGCTGTTTACCGAGTTGAGCAAGCTGGGGGGGCCGCCAGGTTGGCTGCTGGGTGCGGCAATCGCTGCATCGACCAGTGTGGTGATGGGCTACGGTGCTGCCACCTGGTTCGAAAGTGGAGAAAAATTATCCAAAGAGCGGGTTAGTGCGCTCACAAAGGAGCTCACCGCATTTTTTCTGGATTCATTAAAGAATATGGGAAAAAAACGGCCAAGCCGTCAGACTTTGCAGGAACACATCAACGCAGCTATGCAGGAATTACCACAGAGTAAGGAAATCGAGCTTTTCGATGCCCCAGACAAAGATTAACCTTCAAAACCTGGCGAACACCCGCTTCGCCATCGCTGCCGGCCTGGCGTTGGGTAAAGGCCTGCCAAATTTCATTGGCAGGCCTTTGGCCCGGCTGATCGCAGATGAGATCAGCCGCAATCGCGACACCGCGATGGTGCGTGCGCTGCGCACCAACCTTTGGGTTGCCAGCGGCGGCGCATTAAGCGCTGCTGCCCTGGACCAACAGGTTCAGCAGACCTTTCGCAAGCACCTGCGATCGCTGTGGGACTTTTACCACAACCTGAACCGGCCAAACAAGGTGCTCGATATGGTGGATTTCGAGCCGAGCTTCCAAACCCTTTTCGATCAGGCGAAGGAGGACAAACAGCCCAGGTTGTTTGTCACCGTGCACACTTCCAATTTCGAAATGGCAGGCCGGGCGCTGGCGCTGCGCGGACTGGAATATCAAATATTGTCCTTCCCGCAGCCGCCTAGCGGATACCAGCTGCAAAATAAAATTCGCCAGGAGAGCGGCATCGAAATCACGCCTATGTCCGTGGAGGCGTTTCAAAAAGCACGCGAACGACTGCGCAATGGTGGTACCGTTTTGACCGGAGTGGACCGCCCTCTGGCGCAGTCGCGCCACATGGTACGCTTTTTTGGTCGGCTTGCACCATTGCCGGTGGCCTACGTTCAACTGGCGTTGCAAACCGGCGCGCCCATTATTGTGGTTTCTTGCATATCCAAACCAAGTGGTCGCTATGGCCTGATCTGCTCGAACCCCATCATTGCCCAGGCGGGCTCGGACCGAGACAGTGAGTTGGTTGGCAATGCCGAGGTCGTATTGAAGTATGCTGAGGATGCAATCCGTCCGCGGCCGACCGATTGGTGTATGTTTTATCCAGTTTTTCCCGAGGCAGAACGAGAAGTGCCGGCGTGATGGCAACCCACGGGATGCCAAATTAGATCGTTGGGGTGGTATTTCTACGATCGAAAGGCTATAATGAGCTTGGAGGATCAGGGAGATGGAAGAAGAAAAATTAAAACACCACCAGCGGATTAATGACATCTTACTAGGTCCTCTGGAACGGCCTGCACTGGCCTGGCTGGCAAAAAAAATGCCGGTCTGGATCACCCCCGACTGGTTGACTGGGATCGGCTTATTTGCAGCCGTTCTGATATGTATCAGCTTCTGGTTGACGACTTATAATAAGAACTTTCTCTGGCTGGTCACCTTTGGTATTCTCTTAAATTGGTTCGGCGACAGCCTGGACGGAAGCCTGGCGCGGTACCGCCACATCGAACGCCCGCGTTACGGTTTTTTTGTTGACCATGTGACCGATACACTCAGTGAGATATTGGTATTTGTCGGCCTGGGTTTGTCACCCTATGTCGATTTCCGCGTGGCGCTGATCGGCTTGATTGCCTATTTGAACATTTCCATTCTGGTGTATCTGATCATGGTGACCAAAGGGGTATTCCAGATATCCTTGTGGAAAATTGGGCCGACCGAGATCCGGGTCATCGGTATTTTGGCAAATATCGGTATTTATTTTTCGAATAACCCCAAACTGCCCGCGCCCTTTGGCCAGTTCACCTATTATGATGTAGTGATTGCCGGACTGGGCTTACTGCTACTGATCTTCTTTTTCTACCAGGCGGTCACCACCGGTATTGATTTATCGGCGCAGGACAACTATACCCGCGACCGCCGTGAGCAGCGCGCCCTTGCTAAGCAGAATCGCCGCGAGCGCAAAGAAAGCGAAAAACAGCAGCGCCGTGCCCGTAAACAGCAGCGGGTTGTGAAAAAGACAGCGGGCGATGTAACAAATCCGTAAACTAAAAATTCGGGATCTGCGCGTCGCGTAAGGCGGAGAGTACGCCCACCAGGCTGGGGTAATCGTCCCGCAGCAAGGTGATCAATTCCTGGGTGGCGCTGCGGATCCAGACAGAATTGCCTGCCGCGCTATGTGCCAGGCCGGCCTGCTCCAGGTGGGCTGCCAGCAGCTCGCCAAGTGGGATCTCTTCGTTGCGCAATACATGCCGAAAATAACCGAATTGACCGGCCCCGGTGAAACGCACCAATTCTTCCTGACTGCAGGTATATATCGCATCCAGTGAAAGCGGCGGCCGCGGCGGCAGCAGGTGGCTGATGCGCCCGGCTTGCGCGTAACCGCAGAAAAGCACGCTAATTTCCACCGGCACATTGCGGTTGATGCGGTTGTCAAGCAAAACATCTTCGCTCAGGCTCGGCGTGGTAACCAGTTGCCGCACCAGGCCGTCATCGTCGATGTGGATATCATGGATCAGGCCGTACACCTGGTAGCCCGACTCGAGCGGGATGCTCACCAGCCCGCCAAAGACCGGAATATCCAGTTGCGATACACGACAGCCGATCACACAGCCGGTCGTACCGGCGCGCAGTAACCGTCCGATTTCGATTTCAGCCATTGTATCTTCCTTTTCCGCCTGATGCAGCATCCTTCGCGCTCTGTTTGTTCGAGCCACCTTCCGGCATCTGACCTTGACGACGCAACTCGAAGGCGATCATTTCGCCAATCTGTTGTTTCTCCTTAAAAGTCACCAGCGCGATCTCGTGGGCACGGTACAAAGCGTAGGGATAGGGCTTTTGCCCCATCATGCGACATTGCTCTAGCAAAACAGCGTGAATCGTACCGGTGAGTTCTGTATCTCTGGCTACCCAAGCTGGTATCTCGACTCTAACAAGGTACGACTTTGTAGCTGTCCCAACGTTTAGATAGAAAAAATGAGGTTTCGTTTGCTCTGAAAATATACGTGCGTCTGTGGATTCCAGCGCGAACACAGCCGAACGTTGGCCTGGTGCTAGAAACTTGCCTAGCAAGTTTACGTCGCTCACCCGGCGCAGGGGACGGTGTTTGTCGGCCTGCGCTAATTCGCTGGGTGGAGTGTCGGCTAGTTCCAGCAAGCGTATTAACAAGTCAGCGCCAGGTTTGTCGACGTAGCCGACCATAGCGATCCCGTGGTGGGCGAGTTTGTTGTTGACGTTGAGAAACTCGGCGAAAGCCTTCTCCAACTCAGCGTCGGCATACGCCCCTGAAACATCGCGTGGCTTGCGATAGAACAGCGGCCCATCCACCAGCGCCAGAACCAGCTCATCCTCCTGGTGAGCCTTCTCTAACAGGAAATTACGCTCACGTAAGTCGCGTTTGAGTGCCACCAGATCTTCGTTAATCATCCCGCCCTGTGCTGGGTAAAGTTCATCGTCACTGAATAGGTGGCCGTCGGCAACCTCGGTTGCTGGCTGCCCGGGCATCATGCGAAATAGACCCACGTTGATCAGCCCGAAAACCACCTCATCGTGTCGACTCGGATTCACCTGTGAGCCGTCGGCCGCCAGTACAACCGGGCAGGCATGGTCAATAGGCGCTTCGGCGCAGAAATCGAGCGGCTCGTACAGCGGGCGGGCACAACGCAACCCAAAAAGCCGCGACACGACTTCCACGCGTTGCTGCAGGAATTCGACTTCGCCCGCATACTGCTCGAGTAAACGTTGCGCTAGCTCCAGACGGGCGTTTCGCTCAACTTGCTGCAAGCGCATTTGGCTAACGTTTTGTTTGATCTGTTGTTTTATATCCTGGTAATTGACCGGCATTCGTTTCCTTTATTGATCGAACATTTGTTTGAATTATAGCGGAACAATTTCCAAAGGACAAGAAGAGTTCTCGCTTTTTTATAAAGGATTCGATATACCTAAACAATATGGATCAAGAGCGGATAATCAACGGATAGCTGGATATAATATAGGTAGAGGCCCGATCTGCCATGTTCCCTTCGGACGAAGTTCTGCTGCATCAAATCGCCAGCACGCAATCCAACGCACTTGCCGCCTTGTACGATCGTTATGGACGGTTGGTGTTTAGCCTGGCGCTGCGCATGGTCGGAAACACCGCGGCTGCTGAAGAGATCACGCAAGATGTCTTTGTTCAAGTGTGGAACAATGCGGCCACCTATCAATCTGCATTGGGCAAAGTAACCACCTGGTTGACCAGCATTACCCGCTACCGGTCGATCGATTTATTACGCCGCAGGAACGTCAGACCGGATGGACACATGCTGGAGGACTCGCTGGAAGATTTGGTCCTCTCGGGCAGGAGAGAAGAGCTGCCCGAAATACAGGTTGAAGCGAAAACCGATAAACAACAGATACGTCTGGCCCTGGCGGATCTACCGGAGGAACAGAGGGCAGTGTTATTCCTGGCATATTTTCAGGGGCTAAGTCAGCCGGAAATGGCGGCTGCCTTGAATCAGCCTCTCGGAACGGTGAAAACTCGCGTGCGGCTCGGTTTACAAAAGTTGCGCCGCATATTGGAAGATGGTGAACTCGCTGGCCGGTAAGATCTATTCCTGCCTGTCATACGTAATAGTGGAACAAAGAGAGATTGTTTATCGATGATTCAGGAACACCCGATTGACGAATTACCGGCATATGCGCTGGGCTGCCTGGAAGAATCAGAACGTCAGGCGGTCGAGCGGCATCTTGCTGTCTGCGCGGAATGCCGAACGGAAGTCGCCGCGCTGCGAGATGCTGCCGCAAACATGGCGTTGAGCGTGGACCAGGTGGAACCCGCCCCGCAACTGAAGAGCGCTATTCTTGCGCGGGTCGCACCTGTCCAAACCCCGGTGCGGTCGATGAATTTGGGGGATTGGTTGAGAAATTTACAACCGGCCTGGGGCGTGGCAGCTTTTGCAATGATCGTTTTATTGGTGGTCAGTAATCTGATACTATGGAATCAGGTGCGCACGCTTACGCAAAATGCACCAGTATCCAACTTCCAGGTGGTCAGCCTGGCAGGCACCGGACCAGCCGAAGCGGCGCATGGGGTGATGATCGTGACCGAAAACGGCCGTTTTGGCACGCTGGTGGTGGACGCCCTGCCAGAACTGGACAAAGAGCAGCAGTATCAACTGTGGCTCATCCTGGATGGTCAGCGGACCAGCGGTGGGGTGTTTTCAGTTGATTCCTGGGGGTACGGCGCGCTGGTCATCAGGGCACCCCTGCCGCTGAATGCTTATTCCGATTTCGGCGTGACGGTCGAACCGTCCGGCGGCAGCCCGGCTCCCACCGGCGATAAAGTGTTGGGCGGGTCGTTTTAATCACGCCATCCCACTGGTTTCCGAAATCAAAATATATCTCATGCTGCCCGCACGCACAGGGTACTCTTCGGGTGGGCGCTTTGCAAACGAGCCTGTACTTCAACCGGTTGCTGCCCACACTCACAGAGCACCCTTCGGGTGGGGCAATCTGTGATTGAACCTGTCGAAGCACCGGTGCTGCCGTATTCATTAATTCTCGCGTTAGTCCAAACGATACATCCACTCCCTGCTTGCCTCCGTAATCATATGTAGCTTGATCATTTGAGGTAGATTTAGGAGGATGTTTCTTATGGATACAAAGAAGACGATGGTCTATCGGATATCTGGGTTGGTGGTCCTGGCGGCGCTGGTATTTACCGCCTGTCAGCCTGTTGCAGGCGACCAGGGTGCCGCTGCTGCCCCCACAGCAAACGCCTACTTTACCTTGCCCACTGCCGTGCCGACAATGGCAGCAGTTGAAGCCACCGCAAAGGTGACCGTCACGGATCAGTCTGTGGATGGCGGCCAATTGACGATTGCCGAAGTGGACAGCCCGAGACCCGGCTGGTTGGTTATCCATGTTCAAACAGACGGGAAACCAGGCGCTGTATTGGGGTACACACCGGTCAAAGCTGGCGTGAATACGAATGTGATGGTCATGGTGGACGATTCGGAAGCAACGCCGGTTCTGTATGCCATGCTGCACGCCGACGCCGGGAAGGTTGGCGTTTATGAATTCCCGGGCGCGGATGCACCGGTGCAGGTCGATGGCCAAATGGTCGCACCAGCGTTCAACGTCACCGGCGGTAGCAGTCAGTCGAAAAGCACCTCAGACGATAGCGGTGGCTATGATGATTACGGCAAGTCATCCAACAGCAAACCAACCACCGAAGTTAGCGGCACGGGAATCGAAATTAAAGTCTCAACGAAAGCCGGACTGGGTACCTTTCTGGTGGATGAAAATGGCCTGACCCTTTACCTGTACACCAAAGACACGCCAGGCGTAAGCAATTGCTCGGACGCCTGTCTGACGGCCTGGCCGCCATTGTTGACCAGCGGCGACCCGCGCGCAGATGACGGCGTGACCGCCAGTAAATTAGGCACCATCACCCGCGACGACGGGTCACTGCAGGTGACCTATAACGACTTACCATTGTATTACTACATCACGGATGTCCAACCCGGTGATACGACCGGGCAGGCTGTCGGCGGTGTGTGGTACGTGGTCGCACCATAAGGGAGTGGTGTATTGCGAAAATTAATCACCGGTTGGAAGATAACCTCACGACCAGTGAAAATATGCAGGCGTCAGTCAATCGACTGGCGCCTGCCGCGTTTCTCCGTAGTGTGAAGGTATTCCATACGTACTAATAGCCAATCGGAATCCGTAATTATTACGATTGCGACCGGCAATATAATATATATAATGAAATCAGATCGATTCTCAGGTAATTTGCGGTTGTTGCCACTATTATGGCAAAATCGACCTCCTTCATCGGTTCCTCAATTTTACCTAAGGTAGGTTGGACATAAAAGAGGGTGAACCTTGTAAAGGGATGAAATGGATGGTGGAAGCTTGAAAAATATTCCAGGGATAGAAATTCACACTCATCCGCATTAAGTTTTCATTCGTTTGATCGGGAGGGAACCATGACTACTCGTAGAGAATTTCTAAAATTGGCTGCCATGGGCGGTTTCAGTCTGTTTCTGCCCTTTAAGATCGATTTGAATAAGCTGCCAACCAGAGCCCTGGCTGCCTCCATCGCCACGCTCGATTTGACGCAAATTCAAAAATTTGTCACCCCGCTGGTGATTCCGCCGGCTATGCCGCGCACCACCAAGATCAAGCAGAAAGCCGGCAAAAATATCGACTACTATGAAATCGCAGTGCGCCAGTTTCAACAGCAGATCCTTCCAGCCGGCATGCCTGCCACCACCGTGTGGAGCTACGGCTCGGTCAACCACCCGGGCACCTTTAATTATCCCGCCTTTACCATCGAAGCCAAATACAAAAAACAGGTGCGGGTCAAATGGATCAACGATCTCAAGGATCCGGTTACCGGGAACTACCTGCCGCACCTGTTGGCGGGGACGGTGGATCAGACCCTGCACTGGGCGAATCCGCCAGGTGGACCTGGTGGTACCGACGCGCGCGGTACCGATCCGAACGCTTACACCGGTCCCGTTCCGATTGTGACCCATGTACATGGCGCGCATACTTATGAAGAGAGCGACGGCTATGCCGAAGCCTGGTATTTGCCCGATGCCAGCAATATTCCAGCCGGGTATGCCAGGGGCGGAACCTATTACGATAAATTCGCTGGAAAAGCTTCGGGAGTCACTGGCGCCTGGCCGGCCGGAACATCGATCTTTGATTACCCGAACCACCAGCGCGCCACAACCCTGTGGTATCACGACCATTCCCTTGGCATGACCCGCCTGAATGTGTATGCCGGACCCGCCGGTTTTTATCTGCTGCGCGGCGGGCCAGACGACGCAGTAATGGATAGCGCTACCGGTTTACCCGCCGTGTTGCCCGGTCCGGCTCCGGCGCTCGGCGACCCGGCCGGGATGAGCTACTACGAAATTCCAATCGTCGTTCAGGATCGCTCGTTCAATGCTGACGGCTCGCTGTTCTATCCGGATAATCGTGCTTTCTTCGAGGGGTTGGACAAGTCGCAGCTGCAAATCCCGTTCATCCCGGATGCCACCTGCGACGGCGGAGTCAGCGACATTTCACCGATCTGGAATCCCGAATTCTTTGGCAACACCATCGTAGTCAACGGCAATACCTGGCCGTTCCTGAATGTCGAAGCCAGGCGTTATCGCTTCCGCTTCCTCAACGGCTGCAACTCGCGCTTCCTGATCCTTAAAAACGATACCGGGCTTCCCTTCCATCAAATCGGCGCGGAAGGCGGCTTCCTGCCCGCGCCGGTGGCCCTCAATCAACTGCTGATGGCGCCGGCTGAACGCGCGGATGTGATCATGGATTTCAGTGGATTGCCGGAGGGTACGGTGGTCACCCTGCTCAACCTTGGCCCAGATGAGCCTTTCGGCGGTGGGGTACCCGATGATGATTTCGATGTGGCAGAACCAGCCACGACCGGCCAGGTGATGCAGTTCATTGTCGGGTCGGTGTTGACCCCGGACCTGAGCACCCCGGTTGCCCAGCTAGTGCTGCCAGCGCATCTTCCACTGCCGGAACCAACTGCCGCGATCCGCAGGCTTTCGCTCAATGAGTTGGATTCAAAAACAGTGAGAATCAGGGAAGAAGAAGACGGGAGCATTGTTGAGGATTGTCTGAGTTTTGAGCCATTCGGGCCCCGTGAGGCAGTCCTAGGAACTGTCATTATGGATCCCGACACGGACATGTTCATGCCGATGCCGATGGAATGGATGCACGAGATTACGGAAAATCCGGATGTTGGCGCGACCGAAATTTGGGAAATTCATAACTTTACGATGGATGCCCACCCAATCCATATCCATCAGGTGCAGTTTGAGGTGGTTGACCGGGTCGACATGGATGGCGTTGTGCGCGGCCCTGAACTCTGGGAGACCGGGTTGAAGGATACGGTCATCGCCTATCCAGACGAGGTGACGCGGATCAAGGCAACATTCGATTTGCCTGGGCTATATGTGTGGCACTGTCACATCGTCGAGCACGAGGACAATGAGATGATGCGCCCATTCTTTGTCGGGCCGATGTTGTAAACTAGCCGTAGTTAATTCGTCGGTCGAGTCGAGGGGCGGTACTGAACCTTGGTTATCAACCATTCTTGCCGCCCCTCGACCCGACAATCCATCTGTCAATACATGATTAACCAAAATAAAAGATCGAAACGCGAAGAAGTCCATACCTACCCCTGATTTATTCTGTCCAGGCTATAATCCGGCTTATGCAAGCCATGAGATTGATTAAACCCGCTCCAGTTGAAGATTTCCCTCTGGAGCTTGTTCATAGCGATATTCCCCGCCCGCGCGCCGGCCAAGTGCTGCTGCGCGTGCTGACCTGCGGGGTCTGTCATACGGATCTCCACATCGCCGAAGGCGACCTGACCGCGCCTCGGCTGCCGCTCACCCTGGGGCACCAGGTGGTGGCTGAGGTCGAGACGGTAGGCGAGGGAATAACCCGTTTTTCACCCGGGCAGCGCGTTGGGGTGCCGTGGATGCATGCCATCTGCGGCGTATGTGAATTCTGCCGGCGCAGCGAAGAAAATCTTTGTAAACAGGCGCGTTTCACCGGGCTGCACGTGGACGGCGGCTTTGCCGAGTTTATGCTGGCAGACACGCAGTTTCTGTTACCGCTGCCGCCTTCTCTGACCGACCTGCAAGCGGCGCCCATGTTGTGCGCCGGTATCATCGGTTTCCGGGCATTGCGGTTGAGCGGTCTGCAACCGGGGGAACGTCTCGGCCTGTTTGGTTTTGGCGCCAGCGCCCACCTGGCCATTCAGGTTGCGCGCTATTGGGGCTGCGAGGTGTATGTCTTCACCCGTTCGCAGCAGCACCGCTGCCACGCAGAAGAACTGGGCGCCGTCTGGGCTGGCGCCGCGGAAGACAAACCGCCTCAACTGCTCGACTGCGCGGTCAGTTTTGCGCCCAGCGGCAAGCTGATCCCTCTGGCGCTGGCAAAACTGCGGCCTGGCGGCACTCTTGCGATCAATGCGGTGTACAGCTCGCCAATCCCTGAAATGCGCTATGAACTTTTATACGGCGAACGCACGCTGCGTTCCGTAGCTAACGCAACCCACCAGGATGGCCTTGAATTTATTCAGCTGGCGGCCGATATTCCCCTGACTGCCAGCGTGACGGAATACCCGTTGGAAGACGCTAACGAGGCATTGCTGGACATCGAAAATGCGGCGCTCAACGGGCAGGCAGTGCTGCGGGTGGCGCAAAGCCTTTCGAAATTGTATTAAACAGCAAGAACCGGTTCGGTTTCTTCTTCCGGCAGAATGACGATCTCGGTGGTAATTTCCGCCACGCCGCGCACCGTGGAGGCTACCGAACAATATTTTTCTTCGGATAACCGTACAGCTATTTCCGCGGCTTCTACCGTCAGCCCTTTACCGCGCACTCGATAAACCAGGTGAATTTTGCGGAAGGTCCATGGCGGGTCGGCCTGTTGTTCACCGGCCGCGCTGATTTCCAACCCGGTCAGTTCGATGCGCTTTTTGTGCAGAATCTCGACCACATCCACCGCAGTGCAGGAGGCTAAAGCCACCAACAGCAGTTCAGAGGGCTTCATGCCGACGCCCTCGTCGGGAGTCGAAATCACCACCGAATGATTGGTGGAGTCGGTGCCAATGAATTTTTTACCGCTTACCCAGCGGACGGTTGCAGTTCCCAATGGATTCTCCCGGTTACTCAGGTGGTTTTTTCCAACATGCCGATCAATTCCGTAGCCAATTTTTCGCGCTGCGAGCGGTCGCTGCCTTTTTCCAGTTGCTCGAGGAGGCACTCGCTGATATAGGCCTCCATATACGCCAGCATGGCGCTGTTGACCGCCGACCGCGCCGCCAGCAGCTGCTGGAGTACATCGCGGCACTCGCGGTTCTCGTTTAGCATGGTTTCCACGCCGCGCAGCTGCCCCTGGATGCGGTGCAACCGGTTGGTCATGGCTAAGCGGGTCTCTTCGCTCTGCACTTTCATTCTAACCCTGCCTTTATTTCGCAAGACTATTCGAGCATGGACGTGAGTTGGACCTGACACGCAGGCCAATCAACTTAACCTCAGCTAAACCCGCCGTGCGACGTGCCGCAGGAACTGGCGCTCGCGCTGTAGCCCCCGCCGGCGGATTGGGTTGCGAAAGCGCTAATCTGTTTGCGGGTTTCGATCGAATGGCATTGGGGGCATTCCGGCTGGCGGTCGAGTTCACTGAAACGCATCATTTTTTCAAAACGCTGTCCGCAGCTACTGCAAACATATTCATACACAGGCATCAGAATTCACCTCAAGAAGATATACTATACTGGAGTATAGCATTATCAGAGGGGAACGGTCAAGTGACAGAGATCATATATATGAAACCGGGCAGCCCAGATCGGTTCCGCTCCAAGACGCGTCGAATGAAAAATCAGGGCGGAATCCTCATTTCAACCGCGGCTCATCCGCTGCATTACTCGCCTGGGTCATCTCCTGCCGCACGGCATAGTACAGGTTTTCGGCTTTCAATTCGGTCAAGGAGTAACAGGGCGCTTCAAGGTTGTCGGCCAGCGCCTGGGCCAACCCCTGGTCAAAGGCCACATGCTCCATATTGATCACCACGCTGTGAACCTTGCCTTCGGCGATTTGGGATGCAAACAGGTAGGCTTCCTCGTTGGGCGCCATTTTTCCCATTGCAACATTTCCCGCGCCGTCCGTCAGCACGATCAGCAGCGGCATCACATCCGGGTGAAGCAGTTGCTCGCGGCGCAGCACCTCATGCGCAAGTTTCAACCCGGCAGAAAGCGGCGTCTTGCCGCCAACCGGGATATCTACCAGGGCGCGGTTGGCTAAGACCACCGAATTGGTGGGCTGCAGCACCAGCGTAGCGCGATCTTTCTGGAAGACGATCAAACCGACCCGGTCGCGGCGCTGGTAGGCATCCGTAAGCAGCGAAAGGATGGCACCCTTGGTGGCCTGCATGCGTTCCGCCACCGCCATCGACCAGGATGCGTCCACCAGAAAAAGGATCAGGTTGGCAGCGCGGCGCACGCGGATTTTGCGCATGTAATCTCCGGGCTTGACCGAAAAGGCGACCCGTTTGCGGTCTTCTGCGCGCTGACGCTGGAACGGGGCGGCTGCGCGTAAAGTGGCATCAAAAGCCAGGTCGTCGGCTTTACCGGCTGAAGGTCGAGCCTGAATATAGCGCCCGCGCTTACGCTCGGTATGAGTGCGCGAACGCCGCCCAGGGAAGCGGCGCATCATTTTATCCAACGGCGTGTCCAGGCGGCGCGGTTCGAACTGCTGGCCAACACGCACACGCTCACCGCCATCCCACCAGTTGCTGGTCTGCTGGTCAAAGACATCGTCTTGTTGCCCGGGGTTGGGAGTTCCCTGAGGGAGCGTTTCCTCGGTGGTCGCGCCCTCAGTTATACTTTTTTTTGGCGCGCTTGCTCGTCTTCTGCTTCTACCGGTTCTTCGCTGCGCTGCCCGGTGGTCGAGCTGGCACCTTGTAGCCCCTCGATCCGGTCCTGCAGTTCCTCCATGGTGATTTCTTCCTGTTGGAAAGGCCCACGTCGGATGCGGTGCGGCAGCGCCAGTTCAGCCGCCAGGGCAATGTCGCGCCCATTGATTGCACGGCGTCCATCGAAGGCTGCCTGAGCACGCGCAGCTTTAAGAATGACCAGGTCAGAGCGGTGACCATCCACATGCAGCGAGGCGGTTAACTGCGCAATCGAAAGCAGATCGCGGCTGGAATAGCCGACCTCTTCGATGAGCTTCCGGGCCAATTCGATCTGCCGGGAAAGTTCAGTTTCTTTGGCCAGGAATTCCTGGCGGAATTGTTCGGGGTTGGCCTCAAAGGCCAGGTTGCGTTCCATGATGAGCACGCGCTCGCGCGCCTCGCGGATGCCGTAAATTTCCACCGAAAGGGCGAAGCGGTCCAGCAGTTGCGGGCGAAGATCGCCTTCTTCGGGATTCATGGTGCCCACCAGGATGAATCGCGCCGGGTGCGTGAAGGAGATACCTTCGCGCTCGATGATGTTCATGCCCATCGCCGCGGAGTCGAGCAGCACATCGACCACATGATCGTCCAGCAGGTTGACCTCGTCAATGTAGAGCAGTCCGCGATTAGCAGCAGCCAAAACGCCAGGCTCGAAATGGCGCTCGCCCTTCTGGATGGCTTTTTCAATATCCAGCGTGCCTACCACGCGGTCCTCAGTGGCAGAGATCGGCAGGTTGACAAACGATGTGGAACGGGAATGGAATGGCAGAACTTCGCCGCGGGCGAAGCGTTCACGGCATTCGGTGCACCAGGTGATCGGTTTTTCCGGGTCACAGCCAAAGCGGCAATCCGTCACCACATTGACTTGCGGCAGCAAGGCAGCCAGGGCGCGCGCTGCCGTCGATTTGGCCGTGCCGCGTTCTCCGCGGATCAATACGCCGCCGATACGCGGATCGACGGCGTTGAGAACCAAGGCGCGCTTCATGCGCTCCTGCCCAACGATGGCGGTAAATGGGTAAATGACTGGCATAGGTGGTTGATTCCTTCAAAACCCAGGTTGGATTTTCTGGTGTAAGTTTACCACCGGGGGAGAAACCTACGCAAGCAGAAGAATGGGATGGGCTGGCCGGATCAGACGTTTAACCCTTTCCTGCCTGGAATGAATTTGCTAAATGTCCATCCCCTGGATAACGTGGAAAATCTCATCTGCCTGAAAAATACGATTTCGGGCATCACCAGTGATCTCACGCACGATGCCAGCATGGTCAAGTTTTGCCAGGTAGTCATAAATCGCTATGGCCAACATCTCCGGATCATACCTGCATACGGGAACGAGATGTTTCTGGTCCGATCCGTTAAGTTGGATATTCCATATTTACACTTTGGGCCCAAAGTGTAAATATGGATCAGCCATAATTACACTTCAAGGCTTAAGTGTAAATAAGGAAGGGATCTGCAGCGGGACTTTTAGTTTTGCATCGCTGTAAATGGCAGCAGAGGCGTCTGCCCGGACGCCCCTGCTTTTGAGCCAACATCCATAAAGAAACAGGGTTGTGCTTCTACCTGCTGGTTACCCCCTGCGCGCTGAGCCAATCCTGAATTTTGGCATCAATCTGATCGCGGACCTGGCGAAAGACCGTCAGGGTTTCTTCTTCGCTGCCATGGAAAGCCGCCGGGTCGTCGAAAGGCCAGTGCAGACGCATGCCCATGCCCGGGAAGATCGGGCATTTCTCTTCTGCATTCGAACAGACGGTGATCAGGTAGCCAAAGTGTTGTTTACCGATAAATTCCGTCAGAGCCTTGGCGCGTAGTTCCGACGTGTCGATCCCAGATTCATTCAAAACGCGCAGCGTGTAGGGGTTCAACCCCCTGGGTTCAAGCCCGGCGCTGTAGACTTCGAAATAATCTCCGGCGCGTTTGCGCAGAATGGCCTCCGCCATCTGGCTGCGGGCGGAATTACCGCTGCACAAGAATAAAACGCTGGTTTTTTGCACGGCTGCCCCTTAGTTTTCTACTATTCTAAACCGCTTGTATTAAATTACGCCGAATGTTTGTTTATGGATTGGTTAACAATCGCTATAGAGCTGTAATTCAAGTTAACTTCATCCCTTTGGGTAAATCACTCTTTTATCATCCTATCCATTTGACGTTCACCGATATAATACATAAATTACCTTATATATCTTAAATCAACGAGGCCGCAAACGATGAAAAATTACTGGGTAGGATTAATTTTCTTCATATTCATAGCAGGATGCTCAACAAGGGGATCAAACGGAGGAAATCCATCGACAAAACAGGATGTCCAGGCCGTTTTTGATATTCCCGCGGACCCGATCGCGGTCACAATCACTACCGACGCAGACCGCCAGGCGGAGAAGTTGATTCCGGTGGAGGGCGGCTCACTTAGCGCCACTGCCAGTGACGGCAGCGTCTTTACCCTCGATGTTCCTGCCGGGGCGCTGGTGGTCGAAACAGTTATCCGCATGACGCCCGTCAATGCGGTCACGGGACTGCCTTTTGGCGATGGAACCGCTTATACGGTGCAACTGGAACCGGAAGGCCTCCAGCTCTTTGCCGATGCCATCCTGACCATTACCCCTGCCGTTGAAATCCCGATCGACCACCAGTTGTTTTTTGGCTACCAGGGTCAGGGCACGGACTTGATTCTCGCGACGCCGGTGGTGGATTCAAGTGAAATCAAAATCCAGGTCTCGCATTTTAGCGGTTACGGCGTCACCAAAGGGCTGCTGGCGGATATCGAGCCGGTGCGTCAGCGGCTGGGCGGCAGCGCGGAAGCCCGGCTCCGCAGCCGGATCGCCGAAGAGTTAGGCCGAGAGCGGCAAAGGCAGTTGCTTGGCAGCGGCGAAGAGGGCTTGGGCGTTGATTTTGAAGCTTACTTTAAGGAGTATGAGGAACAGGTGGTCAAGCCGCGAATTGCTGCTGCCGGTGAAAGCTGCGCTGCCGGGCGGTTGGCGCTGCAAACGGTACTGGGGCATGAGCGTCAAAAGCAATTGCTCGGGTTTGCCGACAGTGAAGCCGGCTCGCCCTTCGATGTTGGATTAATGGATACCGTGACCAACGTGTGCATGAAGGAAGAATACGAAATGTGCCGCGATGACCACGTGATTCAACGCATTATTCCGGTCTGGTTGGGTACCGAAAGGCAGTACCAGTTGTTAGGATTTGCCGATGGCAGTCCGGCCTTGGAAAATGCCCGAAACTATGTGCGCAAATGCCTGCGGTTTGAACTTGAATTTCATTCTGACGGGATTTTTCATGATGGAGGAGGCGGTGGATACGACTCGACAGTGGAATCTAAAATTGTCTTGCAATTCAATCCCCAGGACTTCACCATGAAAAGCAAATCCGCGCTGAGTAACACCGCATTTGAATTCAGGGCCCCAGGCTGCGCGGTCACCAGCAATCGCGGCGGGGGCGATTTTGAGGTGCTCGATCTGGCAATTGTCCCTGGCGAGACTTCAACCGCCAACCCGCTAGGCAGCGTTGATGATTTCAATATGCTGTACTTCCCGGGGAATACCAGTGAATCCGCATCGATTACCTGTGAAGATCAGCCCACATTTAATATGCCCCCCAGCCCATTATGGACCGGTTTTTTCTTACCGCTGCATCAAAGTGAATTGAGCTTTGAAAAAGGCGGATTTGTAGCCACCGGCTGGGAGATACTTGGCGGTGAATATTTTGCGAAGAAAGAATGGACGAAAAATGACGCCAGCATCGACATAACCGAGGTCGGAACTTTCAAACTCTACCACCGGCCGGAATAATTTTCGGAAGAAATAATGTCATTAAATAAATCGGGGTGGTCCGATTAGCTGGTTGGGTTGCCCGCAGGGCACTCTGCGAGTGAGGGCGATAAAAAGTTGTACTTCTAATCTCGAAGCTTGCAATCCGAAACCCAACAGCGCCAGATATGGGTCAAAGAGTTGGGTTTCGGGGAGGGACGATCCATTCTAGTCTCATTTACTGTACTCCCCTCAACCCAACCAGTTAGCTATACTGGTTGTAGGTGGGAAGAAAAAGGGGTAGAAAGAAGTGATGAACCGTATCAACTTCTGCCTACCCCACAACCACCTGCTTGGGTCAGAAGACTTAACCCGACCAGCGCTGCGAGCGCTGTCGTAGGATCGTTTCCCAAGCAAGTCAGACCTCACTGTTGAAAACGTATTGCACTGCGAGTGCCA
>Ga0265292_1000389_pt1 | contig 67003 bp, 85 predicted proteins | sample Munlanlewell296A_FD_189080 | JGI IMG/M metagenome (GOLD analysis project Ga0265292, IMG submission 189080) | Leachate microbial communities from a municipal landfill in Southern Ontario, Canada - Leachate well 296A | ecosystem: Engineered > Solid waste > Landfill > Unclassified | place: Canada...
CGTCGGAAATACAACTACCGAAGCTGTTCAGCATTACATTGCTTCTTCTCAACCTTGGGTTTGTTAGTTTTAACATTTTGTTTTTATCCTTGATACCTCGCCCTTTAGGGCGGGGTTATTCATTTTTTTGGCCTCCTTCTATTTGTATCTTTCTTCTGAAAGTCAGAAGGTTTTTGTTTTTCATAATAAAACATAGAATCAAATGTATATAATTAGTATGTGAAACAGCCTGTTAACAATATGAAACATCACTTTTTTACGAGTTTTATTCTATTTTCATTGCCGTAAGGTATTTTTTTAACCAACTCTTTTTTCTCAAGACTTCTAATCTTTCTGCTTAATTTAACCTTGCTTATTCCAATTCCACGAAGAATCTCTTTTGTCCATGCTTCATTGTTCTTCTTGCTGACTAAAAATTCAACAATTCTTTTTTCATCTTCTAGCAAGTTTGCTGTCAGCAATTCTTTCTTTTTTTGAACATTTTCTTTCCTTTGAGGATTTTTCTTTTGATTTATTTTTTTTGATACTTTCTTTAACTTCATTTTACGGAAAATTAAATAACTAAAAAAGAGAAAAACAACAAAAATTAACAACAAATAAAACAAAATATTATTCCCCCCTAAAGATTCATATTTTACTATTATTTGATCTTCACTATAATTTTCCCAGTTCAAAACAATAATTCTTCCATCACTTGAAATAAAGTCTGGTTTTGGAAAAAGAATACCCTCTTTGGAAAGAACATACGATTCTGGGAGAACTAGCTTAACTTTTTGTGTATCATTTAGATAATTTATAGATGTAAAATAATATCCCTTTCTTGAATTGTCAACCATAGATTCAGTAATATATTCTACAGAAATATTTTGTCCATAATATATTTTAATTAATTTATAATTTCCAAAATCTTCAAGAGTGTAATTTGAATTTATCTCTATATTCTTAGAATCATAAGGGACTCTCAATTCAAGATTTGAAACAGAATCGAAATAATTCTCAACCAAAACTTTGTTATCATAAACATAATAATTTGTCTGGATAGTTTGAGCACAAACTAGACTCATAAAAAATACAATAAAAACGAAGATTAAGACTAATTTACTCATAATATATAGAAAAAAAAGAGATTATATTAATCTAACTGAGATTAGGGAGTAGGATTTCATATCCCTATTTTGCATATATTAGAATATAGCAATTAATATAAATGGATTTCTGTCCTTTAAAATATGAAAGCAAATATAAAATTTGTATTCATTTGTCTTCCAATAGAATTAAATGAGGGATCCAAATGAAAGACGTAGTTCTTCTTGCAGACCCAAAAACCCCTGTATGGGATTTTGCAAAAAAAATTCAAAAACATATACATGAGACTAAAGAGGAAAATGTACCTCTTTATGAAATAGATATAGAATATTTTAATAACAAAGAGCTTAATGTTCATGTTCCAAGCAATATAAGAAAAAAGCATATATATTACATTCATGATTCCTCTAAGAACCCCCAAGAGTGGTGGGTTGAATTGCTTCTTGTTAAGGATTTATTATTAAGTGCTTCTGTTGAAAGTATAACTTTTGTTTTACCGAATATGCTTTATTCGAGGCAGGACAGAAAACATATGTCAAGAGTTCCTATTTCTTCAAGAGCTCTTGCAGAATCAATATCTCCTGGAATAAAGAGGATAATAACAGTTGACCTTCACTCTCCTCAGATTCAGAATGCTTATCCCGCAAGTGTTCCTCTTGATAATCTTCATAGCTTTCCATATGTTGTGCGCTATATAGAAGAGAAACATATGAAAGAAATAGAAAATCTTGTAATAGTTGCTCCAGATGTGGGTGGTGTTGATAGAGCAAGATCTTTCTTAAAAAGATTAGAAAATCTCAATGAAGGTTTTTTTAAAAAGAAAGATTATTCGCTTGCACTTATAAATAAATCTCGTTCAAAGCCCGGAGAGATTTCAGCAATGCAATTAGTCGGGGAGGTCTTTGGAAAGGATGTATTGATTGTTGATGATATTATAGATACTGGAGAAACAATTTGCAAAGCCGCTGATTTATTAAGAGAAAAAGGAGCAAGAAAAGTAATGTGTTATGCAACTCATGGAATTTTTTCAAAAGGGCATGAGGAATTAATAAAAAAGTTTGATGTTGTTATGACAAGCAATACTCATTACAAGGAATCAGATTCTGTTGAGGTTATAGACTTGGCACCCTTGTTTGCAGAAGCAATATATAGAGCACAAAAGGGCTTGTCCATTTCTAGATTGTTTGAGTAAAAACTATTAAAATATATAAAAGATAAAAAATAAAAAAATAAAATTATTTGAAAGCTTTCTTAGCTTCATTGCCGAAAATTAAATATATTGCAATAAATCCACCAATTATAAGATCTATTATTTGTATAAATGCAAAACTCTTAATCATCGTATATACCGTGTATATAATGCATACTATTGCAAGTATTATAGCAAGAATTCTTGCCCAAGGTTTTAATTTCCACAATCCTCTGCCAACAAAGAAAGAAAGAACACCAATTCCTATAAGGATTATTCCAATTATTATAAAAATTGGACCGGTTATAATAGATGCTATTTCTGGAGTCGAATCAACTACAAGAGAAACAAGCATGTTTGCTCCAATTATAAAAAACAACCCAAGAAGTGCACATAAACCAGCAGATATGTAAAATAATATAGAAGCTACTTGAACTCCTACAGGAACTTTCTTAACGCTTTCAATTTGTTTTGTTCTAATCACCTTTTTTGTTTTAGCCATTTTTCACCTCCTTCTACATTATATAAAATATAAATTTAATATGAACTTATTGTTTATAAATATTGTTTTTAGGAGCGAATTAGTAAGATTTATAACTAATTCTTGAATTCTTTTTCTATATGCGGGTGTGCCGGAGTGGTCAAACGGGCTGGACTTAAGATCCAGTGGCTTAGTGCCTGCGAAGGTCCGAACCCTTTCACCCGCATATTTCTTTAGAAATGTGAGTTCGAAAAGTTTATCTTTTCACCCGCATTCATTTTTTCTTTTATATTAAATATTTAAAACGGTAATTATTCTATAGAACAAGTTGCCTTCGTAGCTCAGTTGATTAGAGCGCCAGTTTCGTAGACAAAAAGTAGGAAACTTTTATCTATTCTGCAAAATTGCCGAATAAACTGGAGGTCGCGAGTTTAATCCTCGCCGGAGGCTTTTACTTTTTTTTAAGAATAATATCCAATTCCTCAAGCATTTTTTGTCTCTAGTTTTTTAAACGAAATAGCAAGATTAATAAATATTCTATTGATTACTTGTTTATAATGGATGCCAAAACTAAAATACAATTAATCAAGGAATTTGCTGAAGAAATTGTTACAGAAGAAGAATTAACAAAATTGTTTGAGACAAACCCTCATCCTATCGCTTATGATGGTTTTGAACCTTCTGGTAGAATTCATATAGCTCAGGGATTATTAAGAGCAATAACTGTGAATAAATTAACTTCTTTGGGAATTAAATTTAAATTTTGGGTTGCTGATTGGTTTGCAATGTTAAATAATAAGTGTGGTGGAGATATGAAGAAAATAAAAATTGTAGGAGAATATTTCATCGAAGTCTGGAAAGCTTGTGGGATGAATTTAGATAATGTTGAGTTTATATGGGCTTCTGATTTTATTAAAAAGCACCCAGAATACTGGGAAACTGTTTTAAAATTATCTATGAATGCCAGTGTTAATAGAGTTTTGAGGTGTGGACAGATAATGGGTAGAGAAGACTCAACAGATAATCCTTCTGCTCAAATTTTATATCCTCTTATGCAGGCAGCAGATATTCATCATTTAAATGTTGATATAGCTCAGCTTGGAATGGACCAAAGAAAAGTTAATATGCTTGCAAGAGATATTTTTCCAAAACTCAACTTGACTCCTCCGGTTGTTATATCTCATCATATGCTGCTCGGATTACAATTCCAAGAAACAGACAAGACTGGGATAGATAAGAAAATAGCTTTAAAAATGTCAAAATCAAAACCAGAGACAGCTATTTTTATGACAGATACTAAAGAAGAAATCTTTAATAAATTCAAGAAAGCTTACTGCCCAGAAGGTCAAGAGGAAGACAATCCTGTTTTAGAATATGCAAAATATATTATATTTGAAAAATTTAAGAGTATAACAATAAAGAGACCAGAAAAGTTTGGAGGAGATTTAATAGTTAAGAATTATGGAGAACTCTTAGATTTTTATTTAAAAAAAGAAATACATCCTTTAGATCTTAAAACAACAATAGCAGAACACATAGATTTACTGTTAGAGCCAGTAAGGAAACATTTCAAAGAGTCAAAGAAAGCTAGAGAATTAGAAAAACAAGTTTTATCTTTTGCAGTTACAAGATAATTATTTATACCTCTTTCTGAAGATTGGTTATTAGTTATCTGTAACAGTTCGATTATAAGGTTGTAATATTAACAAGGTTGAACAATGTTATGATTTTACTATGATAATTATATCCCAAAGATTTCTTATATAAACTTTAATTCTATTTCTTCTGCACTTCAGCGCCAGAATTCGTTCTAACCTTAACACCCAATTCTTCAAGCTTTTTTATATGAGCTTGCATAAAACTTTCTATTTGCTGAATCATTCTTATCATTTCATTTCTTTCATTAAGAAGAGTATTCAAAGCACCCTGATGAAATCCTATTTCCATATCTTTTGGAACATCGAGAACTTTTTTCTCTGCTTTGCCATCAGTTTTTCCAAGAGCTTTTTCAAGATTATCTTTTTTTATTTCTACCATATTTTATTTAAAATAATTAGTATTATAAATGTTTTGATTGGGAAATTATTAATTTGAAAGCTTATATTGGATAGAGTTATCATCACCTTTTTTATAAAGATTATTAATAAGTTTAGTAATGATTGAACAATATCCGAGGTTTATGCATTAATTATAGAGGGTTTTGAAAAACTCCAAAAAGATGATTTTTTGCTTGTTGATAAAAATGATATATGATAATAATAGTATTATATAATTAATAATATCGTCTATAATTCATTAAAAATTAATAATATAATAAAATGAGTATTTTGTTACAGATAATTAAATTTCTTAAAAACAGGATTATTCAAAGTTGTTTATATTCTTAAATTATTTGTTGGACTATGATTTGATTTAATTATTTAGAAACCCAGACAATCTCTATATTTTATCATTCCAGAATATTTGAAAAGTAATTTTGCATCGCTTTGATCACTTTCAACCCACATTTCTCCGTTAGTTTTTGCAGAAGATATTACATCGCACAAATTTGCCCCATTCAATTGAGATATATATCTTGCATGCATCATCAAAGTCATATCTGGTGTCCCTCCACTCAAAATTCCACTCTTTCCTATTAGAATATCATCATGCCATATTCTCTCTCCAAGAAAGAAATCATAAAATCTTAAAGCAATAATGCCTTTTTCTGGCATGTCTTTTACAAATGCACTTGATGAAAGAGTTTGACCAATTAGGTTTTTTTGTTCTGTTGTAATAATCGGTCTTTGAGGGCAAGCATTACACGGTCCTCCACAATCAACACCAATCTCATCCTGATTTTTAATTCCATCAGAACAACTAGGCGGACAAGCAATACAAGGACCACTACAATCAATTCCTATTTCTCCTTGATTTTTAATTCCATCAGAGCAAGTTGGACAAGCAGCACATGGCCCTCCACAATCAACACCCGTCTCATTCTGATTTTTAATTCCATCTGAACAATCGGGTGGGCAAGCAATACAAGGACCGCCACAATCAATATGTCTTTCACCCTGATTCTGAATTTTATCAAAACAAGTAGGGCAAGCAGAACAAATTGTCCCGCCACAATCAACACCTGTCTCATCCTGATTTTTAATTCCATCTAAACAACTAGGTGGACAAGCACTACATGGTCCTCCACAATTAATTCCTATTTCTCCTTGATTTTTAATTCCGTCTGAACAAGTCGGTGTAGGAGTATTATTTATTTGAACTTGTCCTCCAGCACTTCCCCCTGTTCCAGGCCCTTTAATACCTTCTCTTGTTTTGAATTTTTCAAATTGAGTAATTGCAAAGAAACAAGCAACAATTAAAATAACTATGCCAAATAAGACAAAAATTTTTTTAATATGTTTTATTTTATTTACTTTAACCTCTTCCATAAAATAATCTTGTAAAACAACATTTATTAATCTTTTTTTATTTCTTTTTTAAGTATATTTATATATTAAAAAACATTCTCTTTAAAATGAAAAAGACAAAAGAGGCATTGAAATGGATTGTTAATATATTGCGCAAAAACAAAATACCTTTTGAAATAACTGGGGGTTTTGCATCTAGGATATATGGCTCTAAAAGACCATTGGCTGATATAGATATAGATGTTTCTGATAAAGCAATACTAAAAATAAAAGAACTAACTAAAAAATATATTATTTATGGTCCAAGAGAGTACAAAGATAAAAATTTTGATTTACCTCTAATGACTTTAAAATATAAAGGACAAAAGATTGATATTTCTGGGAAAGATTCCGAGAAAATATACAATAAGAAAAAGAAGAAATGGATTAAAGAAAAAATTAATTTATCTCATGTTAAAATTAAAAAAGTTGGAAATTTAATTCTCCCAATAGTTCCATTAAAAGAATTAATATGTTATAAAAAAGAACTTGGAAGGAATGTAGATAAAAAAGATGTAAGAGATTTATCAAAAAGATATATTAAGAATTCTTAAACAAATAATTTTATATAACTAACAATCCTTATTCATATCATGAGGAAAAATCTTAATATTTTAAGTTTAGCTTTTTTTGTCCTTGGAATTTTTTTCTTTATAAATTCTAAATTAAACATCACTGGCGCGATTATAGGAAGTTCCAATATTCCCTCAATTTTTAGCTCAATATTCGGATTGGTTTTTATTTTGGTTTCCGTTTTGATATTCGCTTCAGGAAAAAGCTTGGATAATAAATTAGAGGAAGTAGAGAAAGCAGAAGTGGAAAATGGAGAACCAATTATACTTGATACTAATTATCTTATAGGATCTTGCAAGGATGAAAAGGGTTGTAAAAAATTAAAGGAATTTATACAATCTAATTTTGATTGTGGTCAACCAGTTATAATCCCTAAAAAAGTATACAATGAATTAAGAATTATTGGGAATAATAAGGGAGAGATAAATAGGATGGCAAACTTAAAAGAATTTTTGTCAAAGCACACTTTCCCAATGGAAAATATTGATGAAAAATGGGAGAATTCTAGGGAAAGATATAATAATCTTGCTAAAGGCATTTTATATCAAACTCCAAAATATTTAGCATTTATGTATCTCTCAAAAATTAAAAATAAAGAAAATATTAGTATCGATAAATTTCTGAACAGCAATTTTAGTAAATTAAGTGATGCATTTTCTAGAGAGAAATACAGATATGATATAGAAACTGCCATAAGAACATATGATAAAGCTAGTTCTGGGGAAAGAAAAAATATTTTACATAATTATGATGTAAGCCCAGCAGATATGGAAGTTCTTTCAAGTGCATTATATTTACAAGACTATCCAAGTATGATTGCAGATAAAACCATCGATAAAGTAAAGATAATAACAAAAGACGCTCATCTCTTAGATTCTTTAGATATTTTAAATAAATCCTATGCTACCAGAAGAGGCAAACTTAAGGTTATGGAAAAAATTTAATCTTTGTTATCTAAAAAGATGTAAGATCCTGGCACAAACATCTTTCTTTTAGGGTTTGTTTCATTAAAACTTGTTTTGATTAACCTAAATAGACGTGGAGATTCCCTTCTTAATCTCATAAAAACTTTATCAACATCTGGAAATTGCTTATTAATAGAAAGAAGATATCTTTGTGGTTTTCTAATTTCTGATGAATTAAAATATGGCACTACCGGTATTTCCTTGTTGTTCATGTTAGGTAACTCTTTAATATCCCTCATATTTAAGAGTATATCAAAAGTGGTTTCTGATTTTGAATCATAGTACTTTTTACCAGTCAAGATTTTTCTGTCCGCTTCCCCTTGCAACATCTTATTAAATAAATCTCTTGAAACAAGAGTTGTTAAATTCCTAACATCTTGAGATTTTGATAAAGAATGTTGGGCTCTTGAATAAATAATAGAGTTTTGTAAGAAATTGTAAAATTGTTTAAATACTCCTTCTTGATTGATATTGTATATATCCTGCCCTCTTTGCTCAAGAATAGCTATATTAGACAAGTAAGAAATATACTTCTCTTCATTAATCGCTTCCATTGAATTTTCTTTTAAATATTCCTCTAAGAATTCTTTAGTATTGACTCCTAAATAACTTTCTAAAAGAGAGTTTGCTCTATTCTTCTTTGCTTCTTGATTTGCCATAAACTAGGAGAGAATTTTAAGTTTATAAAACTTTCTTTATGTAACTACTTTAAAGTTATTAATAATATTGTCTAATAAAAGGATAAAAATTTCTACCCTTGATTTAATAACATTTATTAATCTTTTTTGTTTAACAATTGTACAATGAAAGCAAATATAAAATTTGTATTCATTTGTCTTCCTAAAAAATTGAATGAGGAATCCAAATGAAAGACGTGATTTCAAATTTAATTGTTAATGCTCTAAAAAAAGAAGGAGTTATTCTCAAAGAGGAAGAAGTAGAAAAGCTTATAGAAATCCCTCCTTCTCAGGAAATGGGAGATTATGCTTTTCCGTGCTTTTTTCTTGTAAGCAAATTAAAGCAGTCTCCGGATAAAATCGCCCTTAACATAAAAGGGAAAATTGAGAATTCTCCCAATGAATTAGAAAACATACAAACAAAAGGACCGTACATAAATTTCTTCGTGGATAGAAAGAAGATTGCTTTGAATTTAATAAGAGAAATAAAATCTTTGAAGGATGAATATGGAAAATCTATTTCAACAGGAAAAAATACAATGGTAGAATTTCCCTCTCCAAATACGAACAAGCCACTTCATCTTGGGCATTTAAGGAATATGGCAATTGGAGAAAGCACTTCAAGAATACTTGAATTCAACGGAGAAAAAGTAATTAGGGCAAATCTTAACAACGACAGAGGAATTCATATATGCAAATCAATGGCTGCTTACAAATTTTATGGGAGAAAAAGAACGCCAAAAATTGCGAAAAAGAAATCTGACCATTTTGTAGGAGATTTCTATGTTATGTTTAACAAAAAAGAAAAAGAAAATGTTAAGCTAGAAGCTGAATCCCGTCAACTTCTTCAGGAATGGGAGAAAGGAAATAAAGAAGTTATTGAGCTTTGGAGAAAAATGAATAAATGGGCTTTGGATGGATTTAAAGAAACTTACTCTAAATTTGGAATAAAACACGACGTTGAATTTTTTGAGAGTGATATATACAAGAATGGAAGAGATATAATTGAAAAAGGATTAAAGGATAATATTTTTATTAAAAAAGAAGACGGAGCAATAGTTGCGGATTTGGAAAAAGAAGGCCTTGGAGAAAAAGTTCTTTTGAGAGCAGATGGAACTTCAATATATATGACTCAAGATTTGTATCTTGCAAAATTAAAATACAATAAATATAAAATAGACAAATCAATTTATATTGTTGGCAATGAGCAAGATTATCATTTCAAAGTATTATTTATAATATTAAAAAAATTAGGATTTAATTTTGATGGGCTTAAACATCTTTCTTATGGGATGGTGAATCTTCCTGAAGGGAGAATGAAATCAAGGGAAGGAAATGTTGTAGATGCTGACGATTTAATTGAGAAAGTCCAAAAGCTTGTGAAGAAAGAGCTTGAATCAAGAGATAAGTTATCAAAGAAGCAACTCGAGGAGAGAAGCCTTAAAATTGCCCTTGCTGCCATAAAATATATTCTTCTTAAGGTTGACACAAAAAAAGATATGCTGTTTAATCCAAAAGAATCAATAGATTTCGAAGGAGATACCGGCCCATATATTTTATACAGTTATGCAAGAGCTTCAAGCATACTTAAAAAATTAAAGAAAATTGATGAAAGATATTCAGTTGGAGAACTTGAAGAAAAAGAAATCGCTCTTGTAAAAAAATTGTCCGAATTTAAAGAAATTGTTTTAAAATCTTTCAGAGATTTGAATCCTTCAACGCTTGCTAATTATTCTTATCAACTTTCCCAAATCTTTAATGAATTTTATCATTCTTGTCCTGTATTAAATTCAGAAAAAGAATCTTTCAGAGCAGATTTGGTAATATCCTTCAGGCAAGTTTTAAAAAATGCTCTTTATTTATTGGGAATAGAACCTTTGGAGAAAATGTAAATGGGGTTCTTAGAAAGAACCTACAATGGTAGAAAAAAAGAAAAAATAAAATGTCAAAAAACATATTAAGCAAAATTCTAAACTTTGTTGCCTGGCTTACAGGAGTTCTTGTTTCTTTGGCTGTAGCTTTCGGAATGATTGATGGTGTTCTTTCAATAAGATGGATTCCTCAAACAGTAACCGCTATATTTGGATGGATTGTTGTTGCAACAACTTTAATAGGAGTAATTATAGGGATATTTAAGACATTCAGCAAGAATTAACTTTATAGAGGGTTTAATTATCTCTGTAAAAACATGGGGGTTATTATATTACTAATGTTATTTAACAGTAGAACAATGTTGGGGGCTTAGGCGATAACTATATCTCTCAAAAGGATAAAAATTAATTGATTAATTATCTGTGACAGTTAGTTTATTATTAATCCCCCTTAGTAATATAATTACAATATATGATTTTACCAAGATAATTATTGAACATTAACTATCTCTCTTCCATTAACTTTTTTAAATACCCTTTTATAAGAAGATAATTATCTGTAATTTAACCTTGTAATAGTTAAGCAATATATGATTTTACCATTATGACTAAATCCAGCATTCATAATAATTTTAAAAACTCGATAGGATAATATTCCTTTATGATATACAAAATTGGCAATCTAAAATTAAAAAATAGAATCTTCCTTGCACCTATGGAAGATATAAATGATATTGCTTTTAGACTTTTATGCAAAAAAGCAGGTTGCGGATTAACATACACCGGAATGATTCATCCTCTATCAAAGAAAAAAATTTATCTCTATGATAAACCTGCTTTACAATTATTTTGCACAAGCACAAAAGGAATAAAAGAATTTATTAAAAAATATGATAAATCTGTTTCTCTCTGGGATTTAAATCTTGGATGTCCAGCAAAAACAGCAAAAAAGCACGAGTTTGGAAGTTTCTTGAAAGATTTGAATGTTATAGAAGAAATACTTAAAGAAATGAGGAGAAATACAAAAAAACCTCTTACAATTAAAATAAGAAAGTCCAATATTGTATTTGATATTATTAAAATAGCAGAAAAATATTGTGATGCCATATGCATTCATCCAAGAACTCAGGCACAGGGCTACTCTGGAGAGCCAGATTTGGTATTTGCAGAAGATATAAAATCAAAAACAAAACTCCCCGTTATATATTCTGGAAATGTAAATGAAAAAAATTACAAACAACTTCTTAGTAAATTTGATTATGTTATGATTGGGAGAGAAGCAATAGGGAGACCGAATATATTTGCAAAAATTACAAACACAGAATTTAAAAAATCTTTTGCAGATTATTTGAAATTGGCAGACAAATATAAAATTCCTTTTCGGCGCATAAAACCCCAAGCAATGAATTTCACAAAGGAGTTAAGAGGTTCAGCAAAACTTAGAAAAGAAATATCTCAAGTTAAAAATTTGGAAGAATTGAAAAAATTAATCTTTTAAATTATCTTCAAGGCTTTTTGTATTATTTTTGTTTTCTATATCATTTATTTCTGGATCAATTATATGAGATATAGCATAAACTGCACCCCCACCAACAGTTGCTAAAGTAGATACACCAAAAATTGTAGTATGCATCAATTCGTTAAAATCCATAGATGTAATAGATTTAGAGAGAGATTCTACCCCATATTTATTTGAAAACAAATCTATCGCCATCAGAGATAAACCATAAACTCCCTATAATAAAGCCTTTTTTGAAATTTTTCTGTCTCTTTTAATTTTTTCAATTAATTCTCCACGCTCTTTTATTCAAATATTTATAAGACATTAGGTTTACATCTTAATTCTATTTATAAATCTTTTTCATTAAACAATATCTCCGCTTAAATCAACATAAAAAATTTCTCTCTATATAAATAAAAAATATAAAAGAATTATAAAATAAAAATAAAACAGATTATTTTTTCTTGCAACATCCAGCTATAGCAACTATCATTAAGAGAATAACTATTCCTAAATATATTCCCCAATGAACACTCAATAACACTTCATTTAACCAAGGCCAAACTGTTATCAAGAATAACAAGAAAGCCATGCTTGCAATTTTTACTAAGAATATCTTGCAACCATGATTTCCATACATACTGCAACATTCTTCCTTAACAACCTTTTTTTCACTTCTTTTTTTCGCCATTTTTCACCTCCTTTCATATCATTTAAAATATAAAAAATTTTGATATAACTATATACTCTAAAATATATTTTGCTTTTTATATGTTTTGGATTTGTCGATTATTATAATTTTTAATTATATTTGTAAAATCATGGGATATAATAATATCTATATGAGAGATATAATTTTCTCCAAACAATTTTGGAGATTTTTAATTATCTGTAACAGCCATTTTATATTAATTGGTTGCTCAGTATATTTTTAATTATATGATTTTTAGAGAGCCAGTTTCTAAAATCTTTCACACTGAATATTTCTAAGGTGTTTTCCTCTTGCATAATGGTTTTAAGAAAGAATAGTTTTTAATATGTTTTGATTATTATATTTAGAAAGAAATAAAGTTGTAATAAAAATATGAAACTAAAGATAAAAATATTTTTAATAATAGCAGTAATAATTGGAATACTTTTTTGTGTTTTACTTTTTAATAATGATTCCAATCAAAAAGATTATCCTCAATTAATTGATAATAATGAGTATCAAGTATTTTTGTTTAAATCGCGACTTAATTTTCCTCTTTCTTTTGTGGTTCATCCTTGGTTTGTTTTAAACAATAAAGGGGAGATATCCCGATGGGAAATTAGACAGATAGATACTTATGGTGAAGCAACACATTGGGGCTATTTATATAAAGATAGATCTCCTTTTTTTAAAGGGACTAGAATATTCACTTTTTCCAATAAATTAATAAATAAAATTAAATTAGTTGGAGAGGTAGAAGGAGAAGAGGCTTCAAAGATAATCAATTTTATACAGAATTCCCCTACTACATATCCTTTTAGTGAGAAATATATTTTAATGGGGCCTAACAGCAACACTTACGTCCAATGGGTTATTAACAATTTTCCAGATAGTAATTTAAAACTTCCATGGAATGCCTTTGGTAAAAATTATAAGGAATAAATGTTTCTTATTTATTCGATTAATGTAATAATGCATATATGAATAAGATAATACTCTTCCAATCATTTTGAAAATTTAGTTATATGTAACAGCTATTTTATATTAATTTGTTGCTCAACATATTTTTAATTATATGATTTTACAGAGATAATTATAAATTAATAATCAAAATAATTTATCTTTTATTCTACAATATCTTTTCAATACTTTCAAATTTTTTTCATCTCTTTCTGAATAATACTTATGAAATTTTGCTAAAAGATTATCAAAAGTGCCTTTATCTTTCCATTCTTCATAGAACCATTTATTTTCTTCTTTTGTTAAAGATATGCCCTTCATTACAAAAGCAGCTCCTTGGGATAGAGCATAAAAACCAAGTCCTCCCAACAAATATTTTAAATCAAAATGAAGGTCATGATATTTCATTGAAGGGATAAACCAACCGCCAATCATAGATGTCAGTGGACCAATTAGTTCTCCTGTAAAATGTAAAGCAAGCCCAATATTCATAAAATCCTTTCTAGCTTTCTTAATCTCTTGCTCTAAGATATCTGACTTTTCTTCTAAATTTTTCATAAAATTACTTAGAATAATAGTATATAAATTAGACTATCTTTTTATTTAACTTGCTTCATTTCTTCCTGTAATTTCACTTGTTAAATTATAGCCTGAGATTATTTCACCTTCTTCATTTCCTTCCAAGCCAACTCAAACATTTGTTCTAATGCCTGAGCAAAGAATTCAGTGTTAATCCATATTCCTATATCGTAGTTAGGATGGAATTTCTCATCATCCAAAAGCATGAACATTATTTGATTAGAATCAATTACTATAAATCTCGCTCTTATATTTTCCATATTTCTAACTTCAGCGACTTTTTTTAGTTCTCTTGCAACCTTTATATTATTGCTATTTATAGGAGCAGCAATCATTATCTTAACCCCTCTTTTCTTTGATTTTTCTAAAACAGGCATAAGAGCTTCAAATTTTCTATTAAGTCCCTCAGCTGTTGTTACAAAAGTAATTGTTTTTTCTGCATCTCTTATCATCATATCAAGATGATTGTAAAGGTTTTGTCTTCCTTTCAAACTACCAGATAATTCGCTTGGTTCAACAAATTTTATTCCTTTTGTAAATAAACCATTAAGTTCTTCCAAAACTTCATCATTTTTCAAAGTTTCCAATCTTTTTGTCCTTTCCTGAGCAAATTTAATAAGATTTTTCTTAACCCTTTCGACAACTTCATTAGGTTTCAAAGCAATAAATTTTATCGGCTTTCCAAGTTTCATTACAATAAATCCCTTCTTTTCAAGGCTTTCAAGTATATCATAAGTTCTTGAACGAGGTACATCAGAAATATTACTTAACTCTCCAGCAGTTGAAGTTCCCCTCGACAAAAGGGCAGTCCAAACTTTAACTTCATAGAGATTTAAATCAAAAATCTTTCTCAATCTACTTAGGAACTCATCTTTTACTATCATTTTATATAATCTGTTAGCAACATCCCCTTTTAAGCTTTGTTATAATAAAAGAGTAAATTTTTTGGATTACCGGTGGGTAGTCAATTTATGACAATACCTATATGTCCTCTTTTATCTCTTATATTAAATTCTGCAGTGTTTTTAAATTTTTCTTTCTGGGAGGTTGTGACAAAATTCACTTTTTTTGAATTTGTTCTTCCTTTTATAAACTCTATTTGGTTACAAATTATATCTTTAAAATCGTCGCTGGAAGAAATATAAAGTTCAATTAATTCTTTTTTATTAAGTCCTAATTTTTTTCTAAATTCTTGCACTTGCCTTGTGAGTTCACGTGCATACCCTTCAGATTCCAGTTCAGGAGTTATTTTTGTGTCAAGTTCAACTTTTAATTCCTCGCCGTCTTCAATTATAACTTCTTTTACATTTAATTGACTTTTTAATATGTTAATAAGTTCATCGTCAATATCCACATCCTTTCCATATATTTTTGCTTTCTGCAGAGGCCATTTTAACCCTATTTGAGCCTTGTCTCTTTCTGAAAGGCCCCCTTCAATTACCTTCATTGTTAATTCCATTTCTTTCTCTAATTCTAAATTTATTTTCTTTTCGTCATGTTTTGGCCATTCGGATAAGTGAACAGATTTTTTTGAAAAATCTTTGTAAATATATTCAGAGATGTATGGGGCAAAAGGAGCCAACAATAAAGAAATATTTTTAAGTACTTTTCCAACAATTTCCTTTGTATCTTCCCTGTCTCGGGTCATTTTAATATATCCTCTTGAGAAATTATTGATTACGAAATTATTTATTTTATCAAATGGCTTGCTTAATTCATAATTATTTAAGTCCTGAGAAACATCTTTTATAAGATTGTTAAGTTTGCTTAAAATCCATTTATCTTCTATTTTTATTGAACCTTTTTTTGAATCAAGCTGATTATAGAAACTATGACAATTATATAATACATTCAAAAATCCTATAACGCTCTCTTTCATTAATTCATATGAAAATCTTTTTTGACTTCCCGCATCTGAAGTAAAAAATTGTAATCTTACTGCATCTACACCTGTTTTATCGAGTATATCCCTTGGCTTTATTATATTTCCTTTTGATTTTGACATTTTTTCCCCCTTATCATCAACAATATGTCCTGCACATATGCAATTTTTGTAAGCGGATGTATCAAATAAAATTCCTGCAAGAATATGCATAGTATAAAACCACCCTCTTGTCTGATCTATTGCTTCAGCAATATAATCATAAGGAAATCTTTTTTCAAATTCTTTTTTATTCTCAAAGGGATAATGAAATTGTGCAAAGAATGCACTTCCAGAATCATACCAACAATCAATCACATCACTTATTCTTGTCATTTCTTTTCCACATTGGCATTTCAATTTTATTTTATCTATCCAAGGTTTATGAAGATCAATTTTTTCTTTTGGAAATTTTATTGCTTCTTTTTTTAATTCTTCGACGCTTCCTATTATTTTTTCTTTTCCACATGGACATTTCCATATAGGAAGAGGAGTTCCCCAAAATTTAAACCTTGATAAACTCCAATCTTTTGCTCCTTCAAGCCATTTTCCAAATCTTCCTTCTTTTATATGTGAAGGATACCAATTTATTTCTTTGTTTAATTTCATTAATTTATCTTTTACAGAACTTACTTTTATGAACCATGAATTAATTCCATAATATAATAATGGAGAATCACATCTCCAGCAGTAAGGATAAGAATGTGTTATATTTTCAACTTTAAACAATAAATGCCTTTTTTTTAAATCTTCTTTTATATCCTTTTCTGCAGACTTAACAAACCTTCCTCTTAAAAATTCAGGAGCAATATTAAGGAATTTCCCATCTTGTCCTACAGTATGGACTTCAGGAAGTCCAATTTTTTTTCCAAGCTCGTAATCTTCTTCACCATACATCACTGCAGTATGGACAACTCCCGTTCCATCCTCAGTTGTAACAAAATCAGCAAGAATAACTTGATGAGACTTTTCGTTTTGGGTTTCTGGAATATCATAAAGAGGTTCATATTTTAATCCAACTAAGTCTTTTCCCTTTAGTTTTTCAATTATTTTATAATTTCCTTTTAAAAGACTTAACTTATCTTTTCCTAATATTAATTTATCTCCATCTGAAAGTTCTACTTTTACGTAATTTATCTTTGGTCCAACTGCAAGCGCAACATTTCCTGGGAGAGTCCAAGGGGTAGTTGTCCAGGCAAGAATATATTCATTTTTTTTGTCTTTGAGCTTGAATGCAATGTATACTGATTCTTCTTTAATATCTTTGTAACCTTGAGCAACCTCGTGGCTTGAAAGAGGAGTTCCACAACGAGGACAAAATGGAACAACTTTATATCCCTCATATAGTAAATTCTTTTTGTAAAGTTCTTTAAGACTCCACCAGACACTTTCAATATAATCATTTTCAAGAGTTATATATGGGTTTTCTAAATCAACTAAATAATTAAGTTCCTCAGTGGATTCATTCCATTCTTTTATATTTGAAAATACGTCTTCTCTGCATTGCTTTATGAATTTTTCAATTCCATATTTTTCAACCTCTTTTTTATCTTTTAGATTAAGTTTTTTTTCAACCTGCACTTCAACAGGCAATCCATGACAATCCCATCCTCCTTTTCTTGGAACAGAAAATCCATTCATATATTTGAATTTGCATATTATATCTTTGAAAGTCCTAAGTTCTAAATGATGCAATGCAGGAGGAGCATTTGCAGTTGGAGGGCCTTCTAGAAAACTAAACAATGGTTTCTTAGGATTGTCTTGCACAGCTTCTTTTATTTCCTTCTTCTGCTTTTTCCATCTTTCTCTCGCAATCTTTTCTATAGCTTTAAAGTCATACATTTTATAAGAATTCTATAGAAAAAAGAGTTTTTAATATTTTGTAAATGTAATTTCTTTCTTAATGTTTATCTCTCTTCTTATAATATTTTTGATATTCTCTAACTGCTTGTACATGTTTTGTGTCTTTAGGATTTGGCGCAGGACGTCCTTGGTTATATGCAGATAATGCTTTATCCCAAGATAATTTTCTATTCCAAGAACGATATCTATTATAATCGTCTCTTAAATAACGTCCTGCAGCATTCGCAGCTTTTTCAATATCAAATCTTTCGTCAATTTTACCCATCTTTGTATAATCATTCTTATTTTTTGCAATTAATTTTCTTAATTCTGCTCCATGTTTGTAATCTGCACCTGATTTATTTGATGAACCATATATTTTTAATCCATATAATTTTGCAGTTCTAGGTTGAAACATGAATAATCCAGCCCCCCCATCTTTTCCTTCATTTAATCTTAAAGGGTCGCCATAACTTTCCCTCATTGCAAGTCCCTTCAATATGCCTTTTGGAATATTATATTTCTTTTCTACTTTATCCAAAACATCGTCCCATCTATAGGTTCTTTCAAATTTTCCTTGAGTAGTTTTCCAAGAAGAAGTAATTTTTGTGTCTTCAATATATTGTTTATCTCTATCTGAATGTATTTTATAACCAATTCCCCCAACCACAATGCCAGCACTTATAGCAAGTGCTGCAAGTTTTTTCTCCAAACTGCTCAAAAACAACAAACCCCCAAAGAAGAAAACAAATGTGATAATTGTAAGAAGAGAACTGGCAATATTAATTCCTACAACAGCTCCAGTAATTTTAACAGAAAATATATTTGCTAATGAAAGAAAAATTGAGATAGAAACTAAAACAAGTCCAAACACTTTTCTTTTATTCATTATATATTATAGTAATATGAATTTTTAAAAGTTGTTTAAGAGTTTCAATTTTTGAGTTCAAAAATCCCACCATAAGATTTAAATAATATTAAATAACCTTATTTAACATGGTATTAAAGACATTTAATTTAGATAATGAAGTTTATACAAAGTTTTCTCAATTTTGTAAAGCACATGGAATAAGCATGAGTAATCAAATAAATACATTCATAAGTGCTCAAATTGCAGAAGAACCAAAGGTTAGAGAGGAATATCTAAACAAACTGGATAAGATTAGAAAAGGAAATTTCATCAAGGTCAATGATTTTAAAAAAAGATATTTAAATTAAGTACTCTTTCTTAATTGATGTATGAATTAGAAGTTTCTGATTTAGCAGATAAGAAATTTTATAAAATTGCTAAGAAAAATAAAGTTCTTTTTGAGGCGATAAATAAGAAGATTGAAGAAATAAAATCAAATCCAGAACATTTTAAGCCATTAAGAGGAGATATGAAAGGTCAGAGGAGAATTCATTTTGGACATTTCGTTTTAACATTTGAAATTATTTATTATAAAAATGTTGTTAGAATTCTTGATTTTGATCATCATGATAAAATTTATTATAATTAATTGAAGATATAAATTATTAAAAAGGGTATTTAATTATACATAATATGGATAGCAATTTATGCGGTAAAATATCCGCACTATCTCCTCAAGACCAGAATTGTTTTTATAAAAGATTATGTGATATTCTTAATGATCGGTATTCTTCTCTTATGTATGGGATGACGAGCAAAGATTTTAATATTCTTCCTAAGAAAAAAGTAGAAAGTGTAGAAGAAAAACTTTACAAAGAGATGTTTGAGAATACCCCCGAGAGAAAAGAAAATTAATTATTTAATGTTCCTCAGGAAATATATATTTTAATCTCTTCCTTCAAACTTTTCTAAGAACTCTTTTTCAAGGAAATGCAATTCCCCCGGAATTATAATACAATATGGTTTCTGAACCCCAGAGAATTCCCTAATTTCATCTATGCTTCTGTAAAGGATTTTTTGCCTTTTTGTCCCAAGACTCTGGCAAACAATCAACTTTCCTAATTTAACATCATGATTTTTAGCTGATTTTTCTAATTGTTCAATTGCTTTGGTTATATTCATATTTATATCTATTAATATAAGAGAATGCGCTTTTATTGATTGATTTTCTTTTACAATTTCCATAAAACTATCTGGTTCGTAAGATTGCTTCCAATAAGGCATAGAAGTTGTTTTTCCAAATTTGTACATTTGCAAGCCAGTTTCGGCAACTGCGTCCATTATTGATGCGTTATTTATTACTCTATATTTAATTCCGCATTTCGAAGCCTCATTAATTAATGCTATATGAGTTGTAGCTGAAAGAGGAGAGCCATATACAAGAAGAGCAACATCCATTTTTTTTGCTTCATCCACAATTTCCATGCTTTCAACTTTTTTTCTATCAGCAGGAATAACTTTTTTTCCTATTTCATCAATCAATGCCTGTTCTGTATAAGGAAAATCAACAGTGTAATTTTCAAGATAAACCCTCTTGCATCGAGGGATAATTTCCAATGCTTCTTTTGAAATGCTTCTCTCATTTAGTCCCAATCCTATAAGGTATAACATATTTTAATTATAAAAATAAGGTTTATATTGCTATCGATGAGGAGATTTAATTATATGTAACAGTTAGATTATTAATAGTTAATTTTAATATTCTATTTGTAACACATAATTCTACTAAGATAATTATATTCTTCTTACCTCAAAACCGGGATAAATTATATGATTTTACTATAATAACTTGTAATCTATAATTTACAGGATTTTACTAAAATAATTAATATTAAAAACCACAACTTTCTTTTAATTAAATGAACCCTGTTATGTACATTATCTTAAGTGTTTTGATTGTATCTCTCATTTCAGTTATAGGTGTTTTATTTATTTTTCTCAAGAAAAACACTTTGAATAATCTCCTTATATTCCTTGTTTCTTTGTCAGTCGGTTCCCTTTTAGGGGGAGCTTTCTTGCATTTGATACCTGAAGCAATTGGAAAAGGAGGATTTAGTTTAAAAGTTTCATTTTTAATTCTTTTAGGAATTATAATATTTTTCATAATTGAAAACTTCATTCATTGGAGACATTGCCATATTCCCACTTCAAAAGACCATCCCCATCATCTCGGGGCTATGAATTTAATAGGTGATGGAATTCATAATTTAATTGATGGATTAGTTATTGCTGCATCTTATTTTGTAAGTTTGCCAGTTGGAATTGCAACAACCCTTGCAGTTATAATTCATGAAATTCCTCAGGAGATAGGGGATTTTGGAGTTTTGTTATATGCTGGTTTTTCAAAAAGAAAAGCTTTGTTCTTTAATTTCCTTTCAGCTTTAATGGCAATGATTGGGGCAATTATAGGAATTTTGTTCAGCAAAAATTCTGAGGCTTTTGTATCAATAATAATTCCTATAGCTGCTGGAGGATTTTTGTATATTGCAGGTTCAGATTTAATTCCTGAAATTCACAAGAACCAGGAAAAAGGATTTCCATTAAAGAATCTTATTGGAATTCTTTTAGGAATATTTATGATGTATTTGTTGACTCTTTTGGAGATAGTTTGAGAATTAATTAATGTAACAGTTTTTCTCAACCCGTTCACACTTAGGAGAGGTTCAATTATCTGTAACAGTTAGGTCATTAGGATTAATTTATTTTAATAATATATTCACCCCGCACGATTTTACCGAGGTAATCATTACTTGTGAATTATGGAATAAATGTTATTAATTTGTTGTTAACATTAATTCAACTTAAATATATTTAATTGCAAAGCAGGATTGCTATAATAATTAATCTTGAGATTATAACCTCAACTTATGATTTTACTATGATAACTATTTCACTTTGTCAAGAATTTCCAATCCCTCAACACAATCCTCAATTCTTCCTGGGCTTTCACAAACAATTGTAATCTCTTTGTCTTTGGGCAAGTTTTCAAAAAGTTCTTTCCATTCTTCTTTTTTTAAATTAATATGGTTTTTCTCTCCCTTTTCACCATATTCAATTCCTGAAAAATGGCAGTGCCATTCTTTCTCTGGAAATAATTTCTTTACTTTTTCATAATCAACTTTTTTATATCTTGCAAGAATGTGAGCAAAATCAATGCAAAAACTGCATCCTGTTTCTTTTACTAATCTTGAAATTTCCTCGACGCTGCCGAAAACATTTATCTTTCCCATCGTTTCAGGGCATAATTTTACATTCCACTTTTTTTCTTTTATAACTTCCATCATTTCAAGAATTCTTTTTTTTATATTTTGAAAAGTTTCTTCCTCCACTTTCTTTTTTTCCTCTGGAGTTTTAGCTTTTGCAAAATCTTTTCCATAAAATCCAGAATGAAATACAATGTTCTTTGCACCTAAAGCATGTCCTATTTCACAGCATTTAAGAATTCTCTGCATGCTTGCATGAATTTTTTCTTTTTCTTCTGAATTTAAATTAATAAAATATTGAGCATGAATGCTTAGATTAATTCTATTCTCTTTTGCAAGATTTCCTATTTTTTCGGCTTGCTCTTTATTCATATAAACTTGCTGCACAAAAAGAACTTCACAATTTCCAAACCCCTTTTTTGAATATTCTTCAAGAATTTTTCCACTTTCTGAAACGCCCCCCAATCCAGAAGGTCCAATTTTTATGTTTGTCATAAAAAGAAAAAGGAAAGGGTATTTTTATAATTAATCTAAGTTAGAAGTATAACCATTTTCATTAATATATTTTAATAAGGGTTCAAATTCTTTTATAGAACGAGCTACTTTTCTGTATTCTTCACTAAATTTAGCATATTTTTCAGTTTCGTTTATTTCAATAGCAAATTCATCTTTATGTTCTCCATCATTCCAACCTATAAGAGAGATTAGTTCATTTTTTCCAGGTTTATTATGCAAATCTGTAGAAATTTGTTTAAATATATTTTCAAGTTCTTCATTCATAAGATTGAGCAAGTTTCATCGTTCTTAAAGACTCTCTTTTCAAATCTAGGTTCTATTTTTCTTTTATAATAAATCAATCCCATTCCTTAATATATCTTTAATTAATAAATCTTCTTTATGTTTTAAATCAGATTCTATGAAGAAATGAGTTTGTATGTTTGTTTTATATTTTTTTGATATATTTTCTTCATATTCTAAAATTTTCTTTTCTATTTTATTTTTTTCTTTTGTTTTATCTGGTAGAATTATTGCCAAGTCAATATCAGATTTTTCTGTGAATATAAGTTTAGAATAACTTCCAAAGAGCATAACCTTGCTAATTTGTCTTAATTTTGAAATTTTTTCTATAAATTCTATAATTATATATTGAATCTTTAAAGGAAGGTTTGAAAGTCTGTTCTTTTCTTTAAGAATATATTGAATTAGTGAATTGTTCAAATTTAATGAGTACACCTTCTTATTTAAATTTATTATTTTAAAATTTAAGAGGGTATTTAATGCAGAATCAAGAGGGACATTATTCATATTAGTCTTTTCTTTTATTTCTTCTCTTGAATATGAACTTCCCGGACTTATAATTAAGAATAATATTATTTTTGAATAATTTTTATCTATTAAATGGGTTATCATTTTATTGTTTTTACCTTTTCTATAAATGGCAGAACAGTTTTATAAAGGAATATATTTGCTTCTTCTTTATATTTCTCTTTCATAAATTTTGTTCCCGTATAATATTGAGCTTTTGTTCTCTGTTTTTTTGCTATAGCTAAATCATTAAGTAATTTTGTAAATTCAGAATATCCTAAATTTAACATATCTATGACTTGTTTATTTTTAATTAATTCCCTTAATATGTCAATAGTTGTTTGATGAACATTTAATTCTATTTTTATGCTAAACTTATCAGCAAGAAATAATTTTGCTAAATCATGCATGGAGTAATAACCAGAAATTATGCTCCATCTTGGATATCTTTCAAGATTATACTTGCAGTGTTCCAAGTTTTCTTTATAAGAATTTGAAAAGAAATTAAGGTATCTCTCTTTCTCTGTTTCTATTATCTTGCTTATTTTTTTTGTTTTTAATAGATAATTTTATATTCATTATAATACCACTTTTTTGGTATTTAAATATATTTCTATTCTCATATAAATACCATTATTTTGGTAAGATTAGTACCTATCTTTTGGTACGGCGATTCCCCAAACTCCTTGAAGTTACAATCGCAATAAAAAGAAAAGTGAATAAAAGAGAATCCTCGCCAAATATGAGTGCAATTACTGCTCCTATAAAACTCAAGAGTATTAAAAGAACGAACCACTTTCTTCCATCTTTTAATTCTTCGCGAGTATTTTTAGCTAAAATGTTTCCAATAGGAATCCCAAAAGCCAGCACAGCAATTCCAATTAATATTTTTAATATTTCTTGCATAACAGAATTAGTAAAAAAGAGTTTTTATAATTAATGAATTTTATCTAAAGAAACCGTCCAACTCTTCCTTCAAATCAACTTTTATGCCTTCCTTCAACTTTGCCATTAGATTGTCTCTTGTTTCTCTGGAATTTTCTATTTGTTCAAGACTTATATTTCCTTTTTTCCAGAGAATCTTGTCGCCGTTTTTACGAATATCTGTTTTTGCAGCACGGTACATACTATGGTCATTAAAAATAAGACTATCATAGTGGTGAAACGCACTTTCATATATTATAATTCCTGCCATAAAATTTAGATAATTTTGGGGTATTCATATTTTTTCTATAACAACAAATTCTAAACCCCATTTAATCAAGAATTATGATTCATACTCTGTTACCATCTCTAATATCTTGTTAATGCCAATAGGTATATCTAAACAATTTTTAATGCAATATGCTGTTCCTCTTTCTTTTATTAAAGAATCATATCTTTTTTTAATTTTTTCAACAGAATCAAGAGCTTTTCTTGGATTTAATTCCTCTGCATCCTTTAATTTTTTAATGTCTATTATTATCCCTTCAATCTCTGCTCTCATCCCTTCAATCTCTTCTAAACCCATATAGTTGAATAACAAAAACAATTTAAATAGTTTATTGGTGTTGATTATATGTTTCAAAAATATTTAGTCGTAGCGAGCAAAAAAGATAAGGCAGGAATGAATATAACAACTCATCTGGCGCAATTCAAAAAAAATCCAGTTTTTTCTTCTTGGGCTCAGAAATCCAGTTTTGATTTTTATTTTGTTGAAGAAGAAATGATATTCACAGAAAATCTCAACATTGAAAAAATAAATCAATATGATTTTATAATATTTGCATCAAAGCACCAGTCTGAGAGGAAAGAAAAAACTCTCTCAATTCATGCCCCGGGTAATTTTAGAAATGCAGATTATGGAGGAGTTCCAGGAAAAGTTTGTCCTTCTTCAGCTCTTTTTAACAAAGCACTTTATAATAAATTAAACGAGCAAGTTGAAAAATTCACACTTAATGAGTATAAAGTAACTCTTGAATGCACCCACCACGGTCCTTTAATAAATAAGCCCTGTGTTTTCATAGAAATTGGTTCTACAGAAACAGAGTGGAATAACAGGCGTGTGGGATTTATTATAGCAAAAACAATTCAAGAGACTATAGAAGAATTTAAAGAAAATAAATATAGGGAGATAGCAGTTGGACTTGGAGGTCCACATTATTGTCCGAGTTTTAACCAACTTCAGTTAAAATCAAACGTTGCAATTTCTCATGTAATTTCAGAGTATAATATGCCCATAACACGAGAGATGATTCTTGAGGGAATAAAAAAAACTTATGAAGATGTTGATTTTGTTGTTTTGGACTGGAAAGGTTTAGGCAAAAGCGAGCAGAAGCAGGAAGTAATTAAGATTCTTGAGGAAAATTATATCCAATGGAAAAAGACGAGTGATATTACTAGATAATTAGCGTGTTTTTAATGGGGTCCTCTTAACCATTCATTCAGCTTTTCTAATTTTTCTGGAGTTTGTAATTCTCTTAATCTTTTATTTTCTTCTTCTATAGTTCTGTTTCTTTGTTCATTAATATATTCTTCTAACCAACGATTTACTTCTTCCAATGGGACTAAAGCTCCATTATAATATCTTGGTAATTCTCCACTAACCAAAGTAGAAGATTTATCTTTCATTAGTTTTTTATCAAATTCATTAATTTCAGATTCTGTTATTAATTTATCACCATTTGTATCTGCATAATTAGTAAGACAATAATCATATGATTTTTTGAATCTGAATTGAGAAGGCGGACACATCATTTGCTCACGTGTACTCAAATTAAAGTATTCTCTATCAATTTTATCAGGTTTTTTACCATATTTAATATTTAATATACCAAAAGCATATGTTCCTACTATTCCCACCAATAAACCAGATATTACAAATTTTTCTGTTTTATCTATTTTCTTCCAACTTAATTTTATTTTATCCATAAGGGTTGTCATGTCTAAATTAGATAGGATAAAAGATTTAATATTTTATACGAAATATTTCGTATTTTATTAGTTAGAAGTTTTCTTTAGAAATATTGGAATTATCTTGCTTTCAGCTTTCCTTAAATGAACCTGAAATGTAGATAATGCTGTTTTATTCTTCTTAGCTAAATTTACAAGATCTGTTTTTCTTGGATAATCATAGTAACCTTCTTTTACTGCTAGATAAATTACCTTCTCTTGTTTCTTTGTTAATTTTGGAAATATTGTTAATGGCATAATATTTTCTATTTTTTTATCTCCAAAATACAAAAGTTTTGATTCTACTTCTTTATTTTTTATTCTCTTGCTATCAAGAATCCTCTCAAAGATTTCTTTTTTTGGTGAAGCAAATTCCCACTCTTCCCATCCATCTTGATCAAAAATTACAGGTTTGAGATGAATTATTGAAGGATCATAAGCTAATTCTATTTCTCTTTTTTTTGCAATTTTTAATGGTTCTCTATATATCCCAATAAAAAAATCTTTATTTCTTTCAACTCTTACAATCTTTTTATCCTGCCTTAGACTTCTAAAAAATGATTCTTTATTCTTTTCTTCTCCCTGAACTATTCCAGATCCCATAACATATAGATTGCCCCCTTCTTTATAATTATTCAAGCTATAGAAATAAATTTTAATTCCAAATTTTTTACATCTAAGATTGTAAGGATTCCATTTTTCTCTTATTCTTATTTTAATGCTCCACATATATATACGAAATATTTCGTATTTTTAAAATTTGTGTTATAAATAGAAACACAACGAGATGAAGATTTTTAATTAAGCAAAACTTTTTGTTCAGCACCCTTCATAAAATTCCAATCTAATTTTAAGATTTGTTTTACAGCTGGATTATTGGTATTAAGCTTGTATAAATCAGACTTTCCAACTCTTCTTGTTTTTATAACAATATTATTCCTTTCCAAATTATTCCAAAATGTCTGAAGAGTAGAATAACCAACTCCAGAATTCTTTGCTATTTCTGTTAGAGGGTAATCAAATAACTGAAAAGTTATAAGAAAATCTAAAACTTTCATTACCGGGTTACTTCCAAAGATTTCTATAAATACACTTTCGTTTTCCATTTTATCTTATAATATGAGAGATTAAGGAATTTATAAATGTTTCTATAAATGTTTTTATATTACAAATATAGGAATATTTAAATATACACTTTAATTATTTATTTAATGGATTTTAGTGATGATGAGAAAATTAAAGCAACTATTTTATATCATCTAAGAAGAAAGAAAGTTATTGGGGGGGTTCATACTCCTTTTGACACTGTTACAAAAGGTTTTCCATCACATATGGGAAAAGATATTAAAAAAATTGCAGAAGATTTAATAAGAAAAGAATATATTTTAAAAAAGATAACAAATTATGGTTTGCATATTCATTTGAACAAAGAAAAATTAAAAGAAATTGAAGAAATTATTAAAAGAGTTCTTGGATATGAATTCTAAGAAGAAATAAGAAACTTCTGACATAACAAGATAGATTTTTAAATATCATAATATTTTCTATTTTTCAAAATATTATAAAATAAAATGGATAATAAAATCAGAGAGGTGAAAGAGAAATGGAAATATGGAAGAGGAAAGATTACTGAAGGAAAAAGCAAGAAAGAATAGTATACGCGATGGTTCTTCTTACAGCATAATGGACGGTATGGGTTTGAGATATATTACTCCATATGCTTTGTCTATGGGAATTTCAAATAAATTAATAGGAGTATTAGAAGTTCTCCCAGCTCTTATTGGAAATATACTTAGGATTTCTTTTAATAAAGAATATTATAAAAGATCAAGAAAAAGTGTGGTTCTGCCTTTTGTTCTCATTCAAGCATTCTTTTGGATTCCTCTGATTTCTGTAGGAGTTGCATATTTTTTCCTTAATTTAAGTCTATTTTATTCCTCTTTATTTTTAGTAATTTCTTATTCAATAATTGTTATTTCCGGGCTTATTGCTTCTCCTGCTTGGACTTCTTGGATGCAAGATTTAGTTGAAAATAATCGCGGGGCATATTTTGGAAGAAGGAACAAAATAAATGGTTTCGTTCTTGTTATAAGTATGCTCACAGCAGGATTTATTCTAGACTATTTTCATAAAGAACAAATATTTTTTGGGTTTGCAATACTTTTTGGTTTAGCCTGCATTGGAAGATATATTTCTTTCTCTTTTTTAAAGAAGCAATATGAGCCAAAGGCAATAAGAGATGATAAATCTTATTTTAGTTTTTTTCAATTTATAAAAAAGATGCCTTCCAATAATTTTGGGAGATTTGTAATTTTTGCTTCATTAACTTCTTTTGCAGTTACAATCGCTTCTCCTTTCTTTTCAGTTTATATGATAAAAGATTTGGAACTTTCTTATTTAGCATTTACAATTATAATTTTAAGTCCTTTAATTTCTCCTATTTTATTTCTCCCTTATATAGGAAAACTTTCTGACAAGATAGGAACAGTAAAAGTTATGAAAATTTCTGGATTTCTTATTTCATTTGTTCCTTTGCTTTGGATATTTTCAATTTTCCTTATGAAATTTTCTCCTTTTATTTTGATAAGTTATCTTTTTGTTATAGAATTGTTTTCGGGTTTTGTTTGGGCTGCATATAATCTTTCAACAAGCAATTTCATATATGATGCTGTTACAAAACAAAAAATAATATTATGCTTCACTTATTTTGGTTTTATAAATTCAATTGGAGCATTTCTTGGGGGATTTATAGGCGGGCAGATTTCAAGCTTGCCCTCATTTTCAATATTTGGTTTGGGAGGAATATTATCTGTATTTTTGATAAGTTTTGTATTAAGACTTATTCCCTCTATTTTAATAGCTCCAAAATTAAAAGAAGTGCGAGAAGTTGATAGTTCAAGAGCAGTTGTTTCTTTTGGAATAAGGGAGAAATTTGATTCTCTTTTGGATTTTATTACTTTTTCAAGTTTAAGGAATAAATAGAATTTATTTATAAGGGGTTTTGAAAAGCCCAAAAAAGATGATTTTTTGTCTGTTAATAAAAATTATATATCACAGTAATAAAAGTATATAATTATCTCGGTAAAATCATGCGAGGTAAATATATTATTAAAATAAATTAATCATAATAAAGGGTTTTGAAAAACCTCAAAAAGATTATTTTTTGTTTGTTAATAAAAACTATGTATTATAATAATAGGGGGTATAATTAGTAATATTGTCTATAATTCATTAAGTATAAATAATATAATAAAATTAGTCTTCTGTTACAGATAATTAACTTGCTTAAAAAGGGGGTTATTCAAAGTTGTCAATAATCTAACTGTTACATATAATTAAATTTCTTAAAAGGAGGTTATTTAACGTTCTTTATATCCTTTAATCTACTTCTCTATGCAGTTTATGATATGCAGAAGGATCTCTTCTTATTTCTTCTGCTTCTTTTTTTCTTTCGGATTTCCTTATTTCTTGTTTTATAATTTTTCTTATTTCTTCTTCCAGAATTTTGTCCATACTGAAACCAACGCAAGCAATTTTAAAAACTTTCGCATGCCAGACTTATATTGCAAAATGATTTATAGATATTCTATAAATTTTAAAATTTTCTGACATTCTTTCATTCCCAAATAATGAGTGTATCTAAGCTTATCGGGATTTCTTGTATTATTTTTTGTAGGATTGCTTTTTGGAGGAATAATCAGCAAAGCATTTTTGTCTCTTTTTATTCTTATTTTATAGTTTTCTGTTCCTTACACAAAGCTTTTAATTGGCAGAGTTTACTAAATTTTATGGGATTTGAGATTAAGATCTCCCTAAAAGAAGTTTTAGGATTGATTTGCCTCTTTTTCATATTCTTCCATTAAAGAAGAACAATGAAAAAAACCTGAACTCAAAAAGCCAATATTATCATCAAAAAGCCAAACTTCTCTCATTTGGAAACCTTAAATGGGTGAGAGATTTTATCTTATACAATTGGAAATTAATAAAATGAAACCAGATAAGATATTTTTAAGCGGGTCAGAGATTCTAAGAATCGAAGATAGCGCAACTATCTCTGCTGGAGGAGAAGTAAGAAAGGAATATGATTTAGGAGCATTTTATAAAAGAGAGTTAGATTTTCAATTAATTAGGGGTAGAGTAATTAATATTTCTTTATCTGTTGAAGAAAAAATAGGAAGGATACTAAATAAAATATTTATCAAAAGAGAGCAAGAATTAAATGACTTATTTCAATCAATTGTTTTAGGCAGAGAGTTTTTCAGTTTTAAGGCCAAATGGAATGTTTTGAGAGATTTATTTCATAATCTTTCAATATTAAAGGATAAAGATTACTCAAATTTATTGAAGGATATTAATGAGGTTATTGAGATAAGAAATATGTTTGCTCATGGTAAAAACACTCACAAGGGAGATGAATCAATTGTCATTGATTATTTTAAAGAGAAACCAAGAAGGGAAAAGATTAATGATGGATTTTTAGATGATTTTGATAAGAAGGCAAGGTCAATTCATGAGAGATTAGATAAAATATACATTGAAATTCCGTAGAGAATTGACCAAATTGTCATTAAGTTAATCCTTAGGATTAAATAATTTCAATAGTAGATTTATACTTCTTTAAAGATAAAAGAATTTTACGTAAGTTCTCTTCATAGGGTTCTTCATTAGTTGCAATGTCTTTCTCATTGTTATCAACCCTTAATTTTAATATGAAATCAATTAAGATATCCATAGATTCATTAATCTTTTTTAGTTCTTCTTCTGAGAAGTAAATCCTATTTCTAATTAACCCTTTTTTTCCATACCTATCATTAAATCCTCTGGAAATTTCCTCTTCAGAACCAGAAAACTCGCTATATCCTATAAACCATGTAGAATGAAGCAACAAGTTTCTAATCTCGATTAATTCTTTCATACAATCGCTAAGAATTTTAACTTGTTTTGTCGATAGACTATCTATTCCAAATATTTCAATAGATATTGCTCGAAATTTTTCACATAGTTGACATGCATCCAATTTGGCTAAGAGTATATCAATTGGTCTTTGTCCTTTTTCTTCATCTAAACCAAGATATAACATTTGCTCATATATTTTAAGTCTCAAGGCATTTATTACTTTTTCAAAATTAACCAAAATTCTTCCTAAAATTTCATATTCCTTTGATCTATCTATTTTATCTTCTTCCATAAAGAGTTATGTAGATGATTTATTATAAATATTTAGATAATACGAGCAACTACTTTGTATCAGATATTTATTGTCTTGTAGGAGTGTTAAACTGATTAATCTTGATTTTGTTTTTACCCTTTTTTTCATTTCAAAACGCCGACACTGGGAATCGAACCCAGGGGCCCCGAAGGGCCGAGATTAGCAATCTCGTGCAATACCACTATGCGATGTCGGCTTATTAATATTGGGTGTTTTTTGATGATTTAAAGTTTTTGATTGTACAGAATTAGCAAATTATTTAACAATAGAACAAAGATATACTCAATGTGCACAATCTGCACTTGAACATGGGAAAGAAGCCGCAAATCATCAAATTTAAATAAAAGTAATAACTATTATGAAAATGAAAGTTTTAACAATAAATATATGGAGATACTATGAATGGGAAGAAAGAAAAGAAAAGTTAATTAATTTCTTGAAAGAACAAAATGCAGATATTGTATTTTTACAAGAAGTGGCTTATGATGAAAGATTAAAAGACAAATGGGCTAATCAAATTGAAGAGATAAATAAGCAAGTCAAATATTCTTATTCAGCATTTGGAGAACTTAGAGAAATGAAAAAATGGCATGATAAGCCTATTGATTGGATAATGTATTGCGGTCTTGGAATTTTATCAAAATATCCAATCAAATATTCTGAAGTTATTATATTACCCCCTGTTGAAAAAGACAAAAAATCTGGTTTTATGCATATTGTTATAGAAACTCCAAAGGGAGATTTAAATTTAATTAATGTTCATTTTGAAAATACAGATGCAGGTTCAAAAGAACATCTAAAAGAAACATTAGAATGGTGTAAGAATAAAGGGATAAAACCGATCATTGCAGGAGATTTTAATATGCAGGTAACCGAAAATTTGAAAGAACTTGCAGAAAAAGATTATCAGATATCTTATTTAATTAAACCTTATAAGTCTTTTATGCCAACAGAATTTTCTAATAATACAATTCCTATTATTTTAGATTATATAATTTCGCACAAAGAAGAATTTGAAATGAAAGAAGTGGAATGTATAAACAATGATATTTCCGATCATAATCCTGTTATTGCAGGAGTAGAATTAAAAAAGTAAATTTAATTTTAACAATTAAGAATAAATATATGGTTTTCGGTTTGGCGTGTTCCCCAAAAACATTTATAATCTCAAAAATTTAATATATTTAAGGTGAAGAGAAAGATAAAAAGAAAGGTAAGAAGAAAGAGGTGAAAATGAACAGAACTTTAAAACTGCTTATAATATCTGACATATTTGTATTTGGGGGTTTGGGTTTTGTTACCCCAATTCTTTCAATTTTTATAAAAGATAATCTTATTGGGGGGACAATTCTTGCAGCAGGTATTGCAAGCATGATTTTTTTAATGACTCATGCTACTCTTCAATTATTATTTGCCTACAAATTTAATCCAAAAGACAGAATATGGATGCTTTGTGTTGGAACCGCTCTAATAGCATTAGTTCCATTCGGGTATATATTTTCAACTCATGTTCTTCACATATATATTATTGAGTTTGTTTATGGAATTGGGGCAGCTTTTGCTTATCCTTCTTGGTCTAGTTTGTTTACATCTAATCTAGAAAAAGGAAAGAGAGGATTCCAATATTCAATTTATTCTTCTTCTGTAGGAATAGGAACAGCAATAACAGCAGGAGTCGGAGCTTGGCTCGCTGAAAGAACAAGCTTCCAACTTGTATTTGGACTTACAGGATTATTAGCAATAATTGGCTTGCTTATTTTGTTCAAGCTTGATAGAAAGATATTGAGAAAGACTTGAATGGATTGATGAATTAATTCTTAGAAAGCAATTGAAAATAAAAAAAGAAGAAAAAGAAAAGAGAAAAAGAAAGAATAAAAAATTAAATTTTGAGTTCTTACACATAGTTAATTGCTTTTAATGCATCTACTCTTCCCCATCCATATTGTTTGTCCCAGCCGGTTTTGCCTAAATCTTTTGCTGTTTTATACAATGCGTTCTTGATTTGAGTGTCTGTCCATGTTGGATTCTTTTGTCTTAGCAAAGATACAACTGCTGAAATATGTGGGGTTGCCATGGATGTTCCTGACCACGACGCATAACCTAATAGTGTTGTTGAATAAATACTTACTCCAGGCGCCATTATATCTAATGCTAAACCTGTGCCAGACCAAGAAGCTCTTACATCACTTTTATCAACTGCTCCGACTGCTATGGCTTTTGAAGCACAAGCAGGACTTGATACTTTACCAGCAGAATTTCCTGCTGCTACAACAACTGTTATACCATTATCTACAGCCCAATTAACTTTGCTTGCTAAATAATCTCTATCACAGTTTGATCCAGCTGTTCCTCCACCACCAAGGCTGATGCTCATTATTTTTGCTGGCTCGTCTCCATTGTTTGCTATACCGTCTGTTCCTTTAACAACATACTCTATTGCAGCTGCTATATCACTAACATAACAAGAACCTTGTGAATTACAAACTTTTGCCATCCACACTTTTGCATCTGGTGCTACTCCCTTCGCTTTTGTGTTAATACCATCTGCTGTTATTATTCCTGAGACGTGAGTTCCATGTCCATTGTCATCTTCGTAAGTGGCATACCCGAATCCCTTGCCGTCTACAAGACTATTTATTAATTCAGGGTTGTCTGTATCAATTCCTGTATCTAAAACGGCTACTGTCACTCCTGCACCTGTAAAACCTAAATTCCAAACATCATCTGCATTTATTTGCACATTGGCATCTATGTCCATAATTTGGTAAACTTCATCTTCAAAAGCACCTTGAATTTGAACCCCTTTTGGGCATTTCAATGCTATTGCATCATTTAACTCATGAGTTATTTCACATCCTTTTAATCTGTAGCTAATTTTATCAAAGTTAGATACTCCCGGGGATATTAATCTTTTCTCAATCTTGGATGAAGTGTCTATTGCTTTTTGTGGCATAGAAGCTGAAATAACTGCCGAAATTAAAATTAATGTAAACAACAAAACCAGGATTTTAGTATATTTATTTTTCATATTTTATTACCTCCTTACACTTATATTGTTATATTAAATCTAATGTAAGAATGACTATAAATATCTTATTGTAAGGATTATTCCCCTTTCCCAGGATATATTTTTGAAAACTTTTTTATTTCATTCAAGTTTAGTCTTGCAGTTATCAAACCCTCTTTGTCTTTTATTTCAGCAAGTATTTTGTGGGGAGAAGAAATTGCAGAATATGAAATTAAATCCCATTCATCTGCAACAGGACTGCACACTGCAACAAAATTCAAATTTTCAAATGCCCTTGAAACTAATAATGATTTCAATAAATTTAATTCCCCTTTCTTTGGGTCTTCTTTGTGTGCTTGGGTTTCATAACCCCAGTGAGCAGGACAAAATATAATTTCTGCACCTGCTTTTTTCATTTGCTTGAATAATTTTGGGAAGGCCAAATCCCAGCATATTACAATTCCAATTTTACCAAAATCTGTTTTATGTACAAATATTCTCTTTCCCCCTTCTTTTGCATTGTCTCCATAAAGATTTATCTTCTTGTATTTTCCTTTTATTCTTCCTTTTCTATCTATTAAAATTGCCATCTTGTAAATTTTTTTATTTGTTATAAAATAATCTGTAATTATAGCCCATATAGAGTTTCTCTTGCATTCTTCTTGTATGCTTCTTATAAGTCCATGATTTAGAGGCATTTTTTTAGGTCTGTTTATACAGGTTTCAGGAAAACAAACTATATCCGCTTTTTTTTCGCTTGCCAATTCAATGTATTTCTTTATTATATTAACATTATGCTGTCCGGTATGATTATATTTTATTTGAGCTAGTGCAATTGTAGGTGTTCTTCTTTTCATAAAGTAACTTGAATTAGTTTAAGTGTATTCAGCACATATTTTAGGTGTATTCAACACGTCCCTATTTCAAGTATTTAAAGTTGTCGTCGACAAAGGAAAGATTTTTAAAGACGACATGGACTTGTGAGTTCGCACAAACAAACGCTCCCTTTAAGCCTCTTTTGTAGTTAGTAATTAGGCAAGTATTTTGCAGGTGTAGTTTGTAATGAGTTTGAGGGAGAATATTATTTGGGATATTTTGAAATGTTGTTTTTATTATTATAAAGAATATAAGTCATTTGACTAAAAAATTTAAAAATATTATAAACAAAAATTATCTATCTTTATTGTTTTTCTTTCTTTTGTATTTTGAACATCATAAAGGTCAAAACTTAAATAAGATAAAAATGAGGGATCCTCTCCATTTCCTGCAGTCATGATAAGAGAGTTATCAATTCTTGAATTATATTTACCCGTTGTTTCCACAATATCATGGATGTGACCAAATAAGGTTAAATAAGGTTGATTTTTCTCAATAAAATTTCTTATTGCTTTACTTCCAACATGCATCAAACTTGGAGTTACATCAAGAAAAGTATTGTGCGGAGGACAATGAAAAACATAAATTGTTTTTTCTGGTTTTTCAGAAAAAATTGATGAGTTTAAATCATCTTCAATAGTTGCACCCATATTTTTACTGTCAAATACTTTTTTAACAAATCCATCTTTAATCCATACTTCTCCTTCAAGTTTGGCTCCGAATTGAACAAGATTATCTCCTCCAAAAATTTTATTTAATAATCCCCTCTTTTCTTTCTTAGGTTTAATATCAAATTTTTCAAAATCTTTAAATAAAAAGGGGGTAATTGGAATGTAAGGATAACCTACAATTTCATAATCAGGAGTAATACTGAAACGTCTTCCATGAATATGATTCCAAAGAACTCCATTATATTTCTCAAGTAAATCAAGATTTGTTGTTACATCATCGTTTCCTAAGATGAGATAAATTTGAGCATCGGATTTATCTTTAAAATCTTTAACTATAGAAGGTAAAGTTTCTCCAAGGAAAAGCTCTTGTTCTAAGGGATTTATTCCATTCTTTGCTGCAAGGTCACCCCCAATTATGATTGATTGAGCATTCTCTTTCAAAGCAGTTTTGAAAAGAGATTTATATTGCTCTTCATATCCATGTAAATCTGCTGTAAATATTGATTTGTGTTTCATGTATATTTTAAAATTTAGAGATTTATAAATCTTTCTTCTTGTTATAATTCAAAAATGACATAAAAAATAACAGAAGCAAGTTCTAAAATATATAATTCCTCTTAGAAAAGGTTTAAAAGTAAAATTATATATTGAATATCAGCAGCGTGGAGCAGCCTGGAGTGCTCGCCGGGCCCATAACCCGGAGATCAGTAGTTCAAATCTACTCGCTGCTATTTTTCCTAAAACTAATTATAAAAGATTTTATATTATCTTCCCAAAACTAACTATAAAAGATTTTTAAATTATATATTCCTTTTATTCATATGGAAAAGAGGGCTGGTAATCCCAAGAAAAACATATATCTTCTCGGAAGCTCGAGCATGTTCAACGACATATCGAGCGAAATGATTACTCCTATACTTCCATTCTATATAACTGCTCTTGGAGGGACTGGACTTGCCGTTGGTGCTCTTAGTGGATTAAGAGAAGGACTTGCAAGTTTGTTTAAAATTTTTGGAGGATGGATATCAGACAGAACAGGAAAAAGAAGACCTCTTGTATTTGTTGGATATTTAGTTTCATTAATTTCAAGATTTTTTCTTTTGTTAGCTAATTCTTGGCAATTAGTTTTGGGTTTGGTTTCTTTTGAAAGAATTGGAAAATTAAGAGACGCTCCAAGAGACGCAATGATAACTTCTTATGGGGGCCATAGAGGAAGAAATTTTGGAATTCATCAAATGATGGATACTTTAGGGGGTGTAATTGGAATTATAATTATTTTATTTTTATTTTGGAAATTTAATATGGATTTTAAAATAATAATTATAATTGCCTCTTCCATAGCAATTCTTTCTTTAATTCCTCTTATATTTGTAAAGGAAAACAAATCGGTAAAATCTACTAAGAATATTTTTCAAGGAATAAAACAAGTAAATAAAAAATTGAAATATTTTGTTTTTATTGCTTCAATTTTTACTCTTGCCAATTTTGGAATTAATATGTTTCTTCTTCTTGAAGCAAAAGAAATAACTGGAAGTCTAATTGCTGCTTTGGGAATGTATGCTTTTTTTAATGTAGCTTATGCTGCTTTTGTTATTCCTTTTGGAAAATTGTCTGATAATATGGGAAGAAAAAAAGTTTTAATGATGGGTTATGTTTTGTTCTTCTTATTAGCTTTAGGATTAATTTTCTTCTCTAGCATATTTTTCCTTATACTTGCTTTTATTATTTATGGAATTGTTCTTGCTATAACTCAATCAAATCAAAGAGCACTTGCATCCGATTTGCTAGGAAAAATGAAAGGAACTTCTATGGGCTTTTTCCATTCTGTTATAGGAATAGTTAATATTCCTGCAGGAATAATTGCTGGATTACTTTGGGATGTAAATCCTACAATTATGTTTGTGTATATTACAATTGTAGCTTTTATAGCTGTAATTCTTCTTTGCACTTTGAAAGAAGGAAATGAATATAAGAAATGATAGGGAATATACTATAGAGGATTTTAAAAAAACTCAAAAAGATAATCCTTTATTTGTTAATAAAAACGATGTATTATAATAATAATAATAATAATAATTGGATTGAATAATTAATAATATCGTCTATAATTCATTAAGAAGAAATATTACATATAACTAAAAAGGTTTTTATTCCCTTTCACTACATAATTATCCCAAACAGCATCTTATCACATTATTATTTTATATTTATTGTACATAACTAATCCTATATAATCTACTCTGGCATATAATTAATATAATTTCACAAATATAAATTGTCGTTATATATAATTGAATTTCTTAAAAATAGGATTATTCCAAGTCGTCTATAAAAATGTTCAATCATCAAAAGAGAAATTAATTTTAAACGCTTTTTCTTTTACTTTATTTTTATTATTACTTTTTTTCATACCCTTTCTATTTCTATTTCTTTTTTTTATAGAATTTTGAAGTGTATCTCTTTGTGCATATTCAATTTCAACTAATTCACTTACGTGAAATTTTATTCTATCAGGATATAAATTGCATTTATCACAATATTCATATTCTCCTACTTGTCCGCATATCCTTATATTTTCTTCAAACTTTTTAAAATCACTATGAACATAATTTGCAACCATATCATTATTCCTTCTAATGAAATAGGGAACAGACATTATTCTTTCCTGAATTTTTTCGGGATATTTTTCCCAGCCTTTAATATGCCCAATCCCTCTTAAGGGATTTATTAAGTCTTTTCTTTCTATTCCAGTAACTAACAAAGCAACTTTTGCAGAAGTAAGTTTCATAGGAATAATTCTCTTTACCTCTACTCTGGAATTCAAAACTTCTTCAACATAAAAACCTCTTTTCTCATCATTTTCAATAGAATCAGTTATATCTAATGCCATTGTTAAAGCAGTGTTAACGCCCATGTCATAATATCTCTCAGCCTGTTTTGTTCTCCACTTATTTGTAAATCCTTGTGCATTGACTCCAGGTTCCATAAGTCTATTTCCTTGGCTATAACTTAACAATCCACCATTCTCCATTAATTTTTCTGCAATTATTTTATCAAACTCTAACATCTTTGTTGGAAATATTGCCCTTGATTTATATTCATTGCATAAATCTAAAAATTGCATTAATTTGTCTCTATATATCGGATGGCCAAATTCTGTATTCTTATTTAACCTTACAAATTGGGGTTTTATTCTTTCAAAATCTTCTCTTGTTTTATCTCCCAAAAATTTTGGGGCGATATTTTTTCCATTGTGTCTCTTAGCATAACAATAAGTGCATCTCAAATCTGGAAGTTTTCCATTTTCTTTAATACATCTTTCTCTTGTTTCTTCTGAATATTTCCCATTGTTTTCCATAACTTCTTTAAACAAAGAAGGAGGAACCTGAGAGGGGCAACCCTCCGAAACATCTGCATTATAATTGCAAAGACAAACTTCTTCATCCTCGTTAGAAGTTTTTCTTCTAACAAAATCTCCCTTTCCAGAAACAAGTCTTATTTCAAGCATTAAAATGATATAATCATACCATTTAAAACATTATTGGGTATTTTATTGTTGTTTTAAAGACTATATTTGGGTATCTATATTCTTTTTAAATTACAATTTCAAGAGAGTTTATGAGTAAAAAGACAGATCCGAGATATAGATTTGTAAGGGCCAGAAATATATTTGACGGTCTCGATGATTACTTTAAATCAAGACCAATAAATTTAGTCAATAGAGTTTTAGAATATCCCATGGATAGAAGAGAAACAAATGATTTCAATAAGAAGATTGGAGATTACTTTGAATTCTTAGTTCAGGGAATTTACGGGGGAATGTTAAGAGAACAGTATTACCCAAATGAGAACAACTTGCTCATAGAACCAGATTTAATTAATATTTCCCATAAAAATATATTTGAGTCAAAATCGGTTTTTGCAGGAGAAGTTTTGAAAATAGAAGATTTTCAGTTAGCAAAATATATTTATTTGCAGAAGGTTTTTAAAAATAAAGAAAGCAATAAATATCCTATAATTACATATGAAATTTCAAAACATAGAGTTTCTAAATTATCTGCACGGTTTAAAAACAAGCCATTAGAATTTTTTGTTGGAGAATGCTCTAAAAATATATTGAGTTATATATCTCTTCCATTAAGCGTTATTTCTAAGATACATTTGTCAGAAAAAGATAAGAATTTTATATCTAGAGGGGGAGAAAATTGGCATTCAACATATACCTCTCTTACCTCAACCGGATTAAATCTATTTATTGCATATCCAGAAGAGGCATTAAGCCGTATAAAATTAAATCCAGAGGATTATATAATTAAGAAAAGAAAATTCCCCAAGACAATAACAATGAATAGTAAAAATATAAATTCCTTTCCTGTTTTAATTATAAGAGATAAATACCATGAAAAATGGGCACAAAAATTCATGGAAGAAGAAGGAAAAGAATATGTAAGAAAGATTGAAGAAGAACTCTTGAAATTGCAAAGAAACTCTTATGAAGAAATTCCTTCTTGGTTGCAGCCTTTAAAAAATGATGCCCCCTTCTAATTTAACAACAGCAATTATTAAAAACCAATTTCTTTTAGACCTTTTATGGGTGAATTTATTTTAGGTATCGATGATGCGGGGCGCGGGCCTGTAATAGGTCCTATGATTCTCGCGGGGTGTCTTGTTAATGAAGCAATTGAAAAAGAATTTAAAAAACTTGGAATAAAAGACAGCAAGGAATTAACTCCAAAGAGAAGAGAATTTTTAGCTGTAATAATAAGAGAGAAAGCCGAGACATTTGAAATTGCCTTAGCATATCCTAATGAAATAGATGAAAATTTAACAAGTGGAACAAATTTAAATCAACTCGAAGCTATAAAAATAGCAAGTATAATTAATAAAATAAATAAAGGAAAAGATAGAATAAAAGTTATAATTGATTGTCCTTCGGTTGGAATATCCAAATGGGCAGATTTTTTGAAAACTAAAATTGATAATTTGTCTAATCTTGAAATTGTTTGTGAACACAAGGCTGATAAAAATCATATTTCTGTTTCTGCAGCTTCTATACTTGCAAAATCTGCCAGAGAAAAAGAAATGGACAAACTCAAGAAAATTTATGGAGAAGAAATAGGTTCAGGTTATACTTCAGACCCCTCAACAATAAAATTTTTGGAAAAGAATGCGCAAAAGCATGAGAATTCTGGGATATTTAGGAAAACATGGGAAACTTGGAAAGTAGCAGTAAACAAGATAGCTCAGAAAGCACTATTCTAATTTATTGCTGAAAAGATTATAAATAGAAATTTCTTAATTAATTTATGGGAAAAGTTGCTTTTAACGCAGGAGTTTGGAAGAAAAAGGATTTAGACAAAGATTATTTTTTTCCAAAAGATGCATTATATGTTGCACCAACTCTTAATGGTGCATATTTGGGAATAAACCGTCCAGATAAATCTGGAGAAGAAATTAACGCATTATTGGAAATACATTATTCTAATTCTAATTTTTTTAGAGATTACAGAAGACATTCGACAGAATTGGGACAAGAAGGGCTTTGGATTGGGACAAATTTAAAATTAAAAAAGATAAAAGATACAATGATAAAAATACCAAAAAGAGAAAGAGCAGATAATAAACCTTTAAGATATAGATATATTGTTGCAAAAGTTGATGAAGAAAATAGTGAAAGAACTCCAACAGATGAAGAATATCAAGAGGTGTTAAGAGAATTTGTAAAGAAATATAAAAAACCTTGTTGCCCAGATGAGCACAACAAAGAAGAAAAAAAGTTTTTTTATGATTCCATTCAGAAAAAAATTAAAAAAAATGATATTATAACTAATTTAGAAATAGAAAAAAAGCCAAGAACATTAGAAGGGGTTTTAAAAATATCATCAATAATTGCCTTACTTGGAGGAATCTTCCTTTTATCTCCAAGTTTAACAGGAAATGTGATAGGGAATTTATCAATAAAAACCAATTCAATAATTGGTATTATCTTATTAACTCTTTTCATCTTTCTTTATCTCTCCTCAACTAAGCAAAAAAAATGTAATCTTCCTTTCTTTAAAGATAAACATAATCTTTTTCGCCCCTGAAAATCTTAAAAACCTTTATTTCTTGAATAATTGATATGGATAAAGACAGGTGTTGTTTTCAAATGATGCAATTTCATCAAGGTGCTTGGAAATTGCCCTACAGTGCTGAGTGGAAAATAGAAAAAAACCTGGAGGTTGTTTTCAATGGCTTACATTAAAAGTTTGGTGATGCATGGTTTCAAGAGTTTTCCTAAAAAGACAGAAGTCCCTTTCACGTCGGGGATTAATATAATTTTAGGCCCAAATGGAAGTGGGAAGTCGAATTTATCCGACGCTTTATGTTTTGTTTTAGGCAGATTAAGCATAAAATCTATGCGTGCAGCTAAAGCAAGAAATCTTATTTTTCAAGGAACAAAAGCTGCATCCCCCGCAAAAGAAGCTGTTGTAGAATTAATTTTTGACAATTCTGATAAGGCTTTTTCAATAGAAGAAAATGATATTTCAATAAAAAGAATAGTTAGATTGAACGGGCAAAGCATTTACAAAATAAATAACCAGACAAAAACAAGGCAGGAAGTGCTTTCTCTTCTTGCACAAGCTGGAATAGATCCAAATGGGTTTAATATAATTCTTCAGGGAGAGATACAAAATTTTGTAAAAATGCATACTGAAGAGAGAAGAAAAATAATTGAAGAAGTTTCAGGAATATCAATTTATGAATCCAGAAAGGAAAAATCATTAAAAGAGTTAGAAAAAACAGAAGAAAAGCAGAAAGAAGTTTTTTCGATTTTAAGGGAAAGAACATCTTATCTTAATAATCTTGAAAAAGAGAGACAGCAAGCTTTAAAGTATAAAAAATTGGAACAGGATATTAAAAAATTTAAGGCAAGTATAATTCATATTGATTTAACAAAAAGAAAAAATAATCTGAAAGAAATTTATGAATTAATAAATAAAAAGAATAAAGAGATAGAAAAGATAAAGCAGGAAATTTCAAAATTATTTGAGGAAATAAAGAAGTCTGAAGAGAAAATAAATGAAATTAATAAAAAAATTCAGGATTCAACAGGACTAGAGCAAGAAAATCTTAATCAGGAGATAACTACTGCAAGAGCAGATATTGCTGGATTAAATGTTAAGATTGAAAATAGCGAAAATAAGCTTTCTTCTATATCTAAGCAGAAATTGGAAATTCAGGAAACTATAAGGAATGGAGAGCTTGAATTAAAGAATCTTAAAAATGAATCCCCCTTAAACACAAAGAAAGAGAAAGAATTAATCTCAAAAAAGAGTGACCTTGAAAAATTGGAAGAAAAGAGAAAGAGATTTTATATGACAAAATCAGAATTAAAATCTATTCGTGAGAAATTTGAAGATAAAAAATCTGCTCTTCAAAATTATAATAATGAATCTGTATTTCTTGTAAGGCAGATAGAATCAATTTCAGGACAGCTTTTTGACAAGAAAACTTCTCCAGATATAGTTGAAGAATTGAAATCTTCTTTAGTGCAAAAGAAAAGTCTCTTGGAAAGTTTAAATAAAAGGCAGATTGAACTTGAGAAAATATCTTTTTCTGGAGAGAATGAAATTGAAAAGCAGGATAAAATTATAGATACTATATCTAAGATGGATATTTGCCCTCTTTGCAAAAGCAAAATAACAAAAGGACATGTAGAAAATATTCACAAAGAAATTTATCCTCGAGTTGCTTTTTTAAAAAAAGAACTAGAAAATTCAGACAAAGAATTAACTCAAATAGGAAGTAAAAAGGTTATGTTAATAGAAGAAATAGAGCGGTTTATTTCTGATATATCTAAAAGAGAGCTTGATTTAATAAAAATTTCAAATGTAAATGAGAAAAAAATTACTATAACTCTTTTGAATGAAAAAATAACAATTGCAAAGAAAGAATTATATGAAATAGAAAAATTAAAAATTAATATTGAAAAGGAAATCGAAGATAATATAAATATTGAACAAAAATATGAAACTGCAAGAGTCGAGCTTCAGGAAATTTCATTGAGAACAAAAGAGAATGTAAATTCTGAAATATCTTTTAAGCAAAGAGAGTATGAACGTGCTAAGATTTCATTGAAGCAATTTTCAAGAGATGAAGAAGATGTAAAAGAAGAGCTTTCTATTTTTAAAAAAAAGTTTGATGAAAAGAATAAAATTCTTGAGAAGAAAAAGAAGCAGGAAGAAGAATTAATAATAAAATCTCAGAATTTTATAAAAGAAAGAGATTCTCTTCAATCGAAAATAAGGAAAGATGAGCAGGATTCTTCAATAAAGAAAAATTTTGTTTATAATATAGAACAAGAAATAAACAATGTAAAAATTGACAAAGCAAAAGTTGATGCGGAAGTTGAAAATTTTGAAATGGAAATGTTAAACTTTCCAGACATAGAAATTGTAGGTGGTTCAAGGGATTCTCTTGTTGAAAGACTTGGAAAAATTCAGGAAGTCTTTTCAGGAATGGGCTCTGTGAACATGCGTTCTGTTGAAGTTTATGATGAAATAAAAAAGGAATATGATTTAATAAATGAAAAGGCAAACAGCATAACTAAAGAAAAAGAAAGCATACTAAGAATAATTCATGATATTGATATAAAAAAGAAAAAAGTCTTTCTCAAGACTTTGGGAGAGTTGAATGTTATATTCTCAAGGAATTTTGCACAAATAAGCCTTAAGGGACAAGTTTCTCTCGAGCTTGAAAATACAAAAGAGCCATTTGAAGGAGGAGTTGGAATATTAGTAAAAACAGGACACGGAAAATATTTTGATGTTACTTCTCTTTCAGGAGGAGAACAAACAATGGTAGCTCTATCATTAATATTTGCAATACAAGAGCTTAATCCATATTGTTTTTACATTCTTGATGAAATTGATGCAGCTCTTGATAAGAGAAATTCAGAAAGGCTCGGGGGTCTTCTAAGAAAATACATGCAAAAAGGGCAATATATTGTTATTTCCCATAATGACGAAATAATAACTAATGCAACTAACTTGTACGGTTTGTCAATGCATGATGGTATTAGTAAGGTTGTGAGTTTGAGAGTTTGATTATAATAATTATCCTAGTAAAATCATATCTTGTTATTATATTATTGAGATTGATTAATAGTTGAACAATGTTAATGGCTTAGGTGATAATTACCTCTTCTCCTTTTCAAAACAATTAAATAATCCCTCAATTATATTTTAAATATGGATTGCCCATTTTGTAATATTAACAAAGAGAAGACAAGTATAATTAATCAAGGAAAATATACGTTAGTAATTCTTAGTAATCCTCGATTAATGGAAGGACATTTATTGGTGATTCCTAAAAGACATGTTGAGAAATTATCTGAACTTAATAAATATGAAAGAGAGGAGTTAATTGAAAAAGTAATAGAATATCAAAAGAAGATTTTATCTAAATTTGCAAAAGGGTGCGATATAAGACAAAATTATAGATCTTTTCAAAAACAAGATAATCTAAAAGTCAATCATTTACATATTCACTTACAACCTAGAGAGTTTGAGGATGAATTATATTTTAAATCACAGATATATGAAAAGCAAATATTTTCAGAGCCAACAAAGGAAGAAAGAGAGAAGTTTGTAAAATTATTCTCATAGATATCTGATTCTTATAATAAGAATATTATTATACTTCTGGCTCTTCTATATTTAATGGATAAATCTCAGTTAATTCAGAGCCTTAAGGGTAAAGGCTTTCATGAAAGAATAATTGATGCATTTGATAAAGTCAAAAGAGAAGATTTTATTCCAGAAAATATAAATAAACTTGCCTATGAAGATATAGCTCTTCCTATAAGTAAAGACCAAACAATGTCTCAACCTTCAACAATTGCATTGGCTCTTTCTCTTCTCAAACTTAAAGAGAATCAAAAAGTTCTTGAAATAGGTTCTGGATGCGGTTATGTTGCAGCCTTGATGTCTGAGATTGTTGGGGAGAAGGGGAAAGTTTATGGTGTTGAGATTGTAAAGAGTCTAGCCGACGATTCAATTCAAAAATTAAAAGATTACCCAAACATAACTATCTATAATAGAAATGGAAAAGTTAAATCTGAAGAAGCCCCATTTAATAGAATTCTAATAAGTGCCGCCCTTGAAGAAGTTCCTAAGGAAATTTTAGAACAATTAGAAGAAAACGGAATACTTGTAGCTCCTATTGGACCGGGATTTATGCAAACGCTAACTTCAATAAGAAGAACAAAAGATAAATTTGTTGTTGAGAAAGAAATTCCGGGGTTTATTTTTGTTCACTTTGTTGAATGATTTAATTTATTTAAATTGGTATAAAAAGAGTTTAATTATCTGTAATACAATCTTGTAATCAGTTATAATTAAGGTTAGTATAATATAATCAACAATCCTGTTTTATGGATAATTAAATTTCTTAAAAATGTGGTTATTCAAAGTTGTTCATAGGGTATAATGATTAATATAAAATTAAATATATAATTGTTGGTGGCAATTAACTAAAATGTCTTTCAAATAAGCATTAATAAACGTTTCAAAATAATATAATAATTGTTATAATATAAATTAAAATCAGCATAACAATCCTGTTTTATGGATAACTACTTCTTTTAATATCATTCACAAATCCTACCTATATCTGTTTCATTCCTTGGGTCTATCCAATCTTCAGGCATTTTAATAACCGCCCCCGTTATTGGAATCTGTCTTACTAGTCTATCTCCATCACAGAAGAATTCATAATCCTGACAATGGGTTTCATTGCAAACTGCTTTTGTCCACGAATGATCATAATCATATATTGTTTTTCCAGTTATAATATTCAAATTTCCAGACGATATGAGAATTATAAATAAAAATAGAATCACTAATAAAACCAATATTACAGATATAATTGCTATATTTTGTTTTGTGCTTTTCATTTTTCTATTTCCCCAGTTTTATGTTTGTATATTTTTCCATCAGTTTTTAAGTAATCTCTTGTATTCATAAACTCTTCAATCGCTCTTGCTAAAACTGGGCTATAACGTATTAAGGTGCTCTCTTTTTGAGTCAATGGCTTCTTTTCATTTAAAATAGTATATATTAAATTCCTCAATGTTCTTATTTCTATATTGAAAGTATCATCTTTGAATATTTCATCTAATTTATTACCAAGTTCTTCTTTTGGAAAGTACTTTGCAATTTGTTTCTTATACCTAATCTCTCTTGACTTTCTCATAGAATCTCTACTTGCTTTTCTAGAATAGTTTTTTATAATTTCATTTTTTTCAGAGGAATCTATAGGTTTTTTAATTTTGCCTTCAAATTTTATATGGTATAATTTAGGCTGAGAATTCTCTCCTTGAGAATCATCTCTAATAAGAATACCTGCCAATCCCTTAATTTTATTTCCTTTATAATCAATTTTACCTAAATTAATATTATCTAAATCTAAATCAAAGTATATAACTTTTATATCTTTCTTGGAATTAACAACTCTCTTTTCTTTATGATTTGCATTCTCATCTGATGCCCATGCAAGATAATTTTCTTCCTGTTCCATACTTGTCATGAGTTTTACCTCAAACCCTTTTCAAGCTCGCTCTGTTTTATTGCCCTTTCTTTTTGTTTCATAATCTTTAAAGAATCCTCAAAGTTCTTTGCATTTTCTAGCAATCTATTATAACGGTAATTTATCTCGTTTCTATCTTGAGCTTTTAGCTCTAATTCTATTCTTACTTTTTCATTATATTGCTTCATTTGTTTTGGGGTATATGCTCTTGTAAATGCAACTCCCGTAAAATATAAAGATAATATAGTAGCTCCTGCTATTACACCTGCTTTAAGAATATAATTTTTGCCTATAATGATTGCAGCTTTTTCACCTAAAATTTCATCATCTTCTTGTGGTTTTGTTTCGTTTGTCATTTTATTTTTTCTCCTTTTTTAATCCCAAAATTCTTGAGAGATTTTTCATTCCTTTAATATTAATTATGGGACAATGTTGATTTCCTATACTATTCCATAATCCAACTTGCAAAACAAAAGCTTCATCAGGTGCTTTTTCAACTATATTTACTAATGTCCCATATTCAATTAACCAATCTTTAACATTTTTAGAATAATTAATTCCACCAGTTAAGTTTACTCCCTTAGAGTTTCCATCAACTAATTTAGCTACTCCAGTAACATCAAATCCTTTAGAATCTCCACCAACTGCTTTTATCCCCCCCGTAATATCAACCCCCTCAGAGTTCTTGTCATAAACAATTTTAACTAATCCAGTAATATCAAATCCTTTAGAATTCCCATAATCAACATATTTTACTCCCCCTGTAATATCAACTCCTTTAGAGTTTCCTTTAACATATTTTACTCCCCCTGTAATATCTAAACCCTTAAACTCTCCATTAACACCTTTGTAAAATATATTTGGTGGTTCAAAACCAGTAACAATTACTCTTTCTTGAGCTTTTTCTTTTACATAATTTCTCCATAAAAATGGAATTCCTGTTCGTTTCATTTTATTTTTTTCTCTATTTCTAATTTTATGTTTAATTTATTATCTTGTATAAATGTATCTAATGATTTCTTTATTGAATATAATTCTGCTTCTCTTGGATTTTCAATGCCTTCTACTGGGATAGTCAATCTTGACAAATAAAGTGGTTCTTTAGTAATCTCTTCTGATAAATTTTTTCCCAATACTTTTATCATTTCTTTTCCTGCTTCTGAGTAATCTCCTTTTGAAGAGGTTTCATATACATTCTCAGAAAGAACGTCAAACATGCAAATATATTTTGTGTTTAGAATTCTCTTATAAAATATTAATTTGTTCATTTTCCTTATGTGTTCTTTGTTTAATTCCAAGTTCTATCCATCAAGCCTTTTAAGCTTTGTTTAGTTATAGTATATTTTTCAAGATTAAGATTTTTAACATTTTCTAATACTTTTTGAAGTGTTTTATTTATATCTTCTGTTAAAGTTTTGTCCTCTTTTAATGTCCCCCTTAAGGTTTCAATTTTATCTTTGTAAAATCCGTATAAATTATCAAAAGTAGAATTTGGAAAATCTTTTGAAAATTGTTCTAAAGTTATATATGACTCTTCACATAATTGTAGAATCTGATTAACTAAATCTTTTTTTTGGGATATTTTATGTCTTGCATAAAACATTTCTCTTTCCCGTTCTATAATCTTGTCGAATGCCATTTTCCTTATGTTTGTTTTATTTAAAATTTATTATGATTAATGAAAAATGTCCTCGGTTTCCCCGTGGGCTTTCTTTTCATTTAAAAAATGAAGAAAGGAGAAAGGCTAAATAAAAAAATAAAAAAGAAAAAAGGAATTTAGTAGTAACTTTCTCCGAATTCTTCCGCTTTCTGTGGTTTCTTTCCTAACAATACAATCAACACAACTAGCAATACTAAAAATATTATTGCTAATATAACTGTCAAAACAACAATTGGATTTACAGACTTTCCTTCAGCTTTCAAGTTAAGATTAACTTTGCTAATAAACTTGTCACCAGAGAAGACACTAACATCAAAATTATAGTCTCCTTCTAATCTAGCATTAGCAGTCACTGTAACTGTTTTGCTTGAACCTGCTGGAACAGCAACAACAGCATTGTCAACGCTTGAAGAAATTTCGCCTGTTGATTCTGCAACAACCTTGTATACCTTTAAACTATTTGTAGGGTTTATAAGTAACAAAGTGTACTCGGCATTTTCACCAACTGCAACTGTTTTTGATGTGCTTGACACAATAACGTTTTCAGACAAGTCATTTTCTATAACAATTTGTCTTACAAACTTAGATTCAACATCATCATTTGTAACTGTTACTTCAAGAGTATAGACACCAGATTTAGCAGTGTAAGGAACTTCTAAAAATATCCTTCCACTAACTGTATCCATCTCATCACAGTCATTAGTGCAAGATTCTACCGAAACTAAGTCTCCGAAATAAGATGTTCTTTCAGCACCTAAAGCAGAGATTCCTACAGTTACATAAACGTCGTCTAAGTCATTATAACCAACATTCTTCAAAACAATATCAACTGGGAATGTTTCACCCGCTTGAACTGATTGAGAAGTGCTTATAGACTTAACAACTGGGTTGTATGAAGGTCTTTGAACTTTCAAAGCTAAGTTGTTATATTCTGATTCTGAATCTCCATTCCATATTCTTACGTTAAGAGTTAGATAATCAGAAGCAACTGCTTTAAGTTCAAAAGGAACTTCAAGGGTTAAAGTTTTTTTGTATGTATTGCCTTTTTCAACATCGAATGAACTTGACACTGCATCAAAACTAACTTTATCGCCTTCTATTTCTGCTTTTATTACAACATCTCTAGCATTAACATTAGCTGTAAATTGAACTCTTACAGTAACTTTTTCGCCTGCAATAACACTTGGATGATTAAGGACATTTATCCCATCAACTTCTATTATAGTGTAATTTGCAAGGTCAGAAGTACTAACAGTTGAAGCATTTGTAGTGTTTATAGTATCGTACCCATATAGAGTACTAGCACTAACTGTAGCAACTAGAAACAATGCGATTGCGATTGTACAAAGAGAAACCAAAATTTTCTTTGTATTCATTTTTGCTCTCATTTTATTTAATTATGTAGAAAGTTCTTTTCTACAATATCTTTGATTTTGCAGACTTTATAAAGGTTATGATTGTAGTAATTCGATAGTTACACTTGAGTTACCTTGTGTCTGGACAATTAGTGACTGGTCGTTACTTAACTTTACAAAAAAAGAAAGTTATGTTACTGGGTGTTACGGAAAAAAAAGAAAAACACAAGATAGGGTTTCCCCTATCCTGATTTATTATAAAAATTAAAAACTTAATAATTGAACATTATTGCTTGTTGCCGCGAAACTTTTAGCAACAATAACTTGACACCCTGCGTCTTCTGCTGATTCTATAACCGAGCTTGTAACTATTCCGTCTAAAACTATTGCATAAGGCTTTTCATTCACTCTTCTAAGACTTCCGCCAAATCCTCTTGCAGATATTTCTCTTATTTCTTTAAGAGATTCATCTAAAAGAATTGCTTTGCCAGAATTTTCATTTTCTTTTGAAAGTTTTTTTAGCTTTTCCTTTTCTTCATCATTTAATTCTTTTCTTTTTGAAGGGGTTTCAATTTTTTCAGTTGGCTCTCTTCTTTGCATTCCTTCTCTTTTAAGAAATTCATTCAAAGGAGTTTTTCTTCTAAGAATCATAAGGATTTCTTTTCCTGCTAATTCTTCAACTTCCTTTCCATCAGGTGCAACAACTATGTAATCAATGTCTGCATTGTCAGTTACATTTTGTACAATTAACTTTCCACCTCTGTCTCCATCAACAAAGAGAGTTATTTCTTTTTCTTTTCCAAGCTCTCTTATTGCGTTTGGAAGTTTTGTTCCATTCATTGCAATAACATTGTTAACTCCTGCTCTCAAAAGATTTACAACATCTGCTCTTCCTTCAACAACAATTATTTCTTTTCCAGATATGTTTCCACATGGAAGTTTTTCTTCACCATATTCTTGTATGTTTGCAGTCTTTGCAGAATCTTTTATCTCATTTGAAATTTCTCTTGAATCTGTTGAACCTTTTATTTCAGACATAAGTTTCTTAGCTCTTTCCAATATGTAATCTCTTTTGCTTCCTCTTACATCTTCAATTCTTTCAATTTCAATTTGAGAATCGCTTGGGCCTATTCTTTCTATAGTCTCAATTGCAGCAGCTATCAAAGTTGTTTCAGACTGGTCAAGAGCAGTTGGAATCATTATTTTTCCACTTGTTATCTTGTCCCTTCTTTCCAATTCAACTTCAATTCTTCCTATCTTTCCTTCTTTCTGCAATTCTCTCATTTCAAGTTCAGCACCCAGCAAGCCTTCTGTTTGCCCGAATATAGCTCCGATTACGTCAGGTTTTTCTAAAGCTCCTTCAGCTGTAAAATTCGCATGTATCATGTATTTTATTGATACCGGACTTATTTTTGCCATTTTTATTTTGTTTAATTTAAGCGAGACCCATGTCTCACACGTTTAATTTATTGAAATCTATGATTTCTCAGAAAAATATCGCTAACTATAGCACTTCACTAAGGCATAAAGCCCACCTAAGCATCCTTAGGAATTTCCTAATTCTCAACTTACCTTAAGCCAAACTTAAGACCATTGAATTTGAATGTGATGTGATATCGTGATAATAATTGAAACGATACTTTTCGTATCTATACCGTTAAAATGGTTTAAAAACTTTGCCTATCAAGTTTTTAGACCGAACGAAGTGATGTCTAAAAGCTCTTCGGTTGCAATTTCTAAAGATTTTAGATTGAATGAGGTGATGTCTTTAAAGGTTCCTTATACAAAGATAAAAACTCTATATCAAATTACACAAATCTTTATAAAATTGTTTAGTTCCTCTTTTTAATGAAAAATGATTATCCTGATTCTAATACTAAAAAGGTTAAGAATGATTATACTGACATAATAAATGATACATTTAAAGAAAATAATCTTAATTGGACTGCTTATCCCGCAAAAGTAGATCCTAAAATTTTTATTGGACCAAAGGGAGACAGAATGTTATTTGAGTTTCCTAACGTATATAAAATTGGAATTTATACGGAAAAAGGAGTTGCTCGTTTGGAAATAAAAGGTATGCTTTCTATGAAAACTTCTCTTTCTAAGGATATTCTTGAGAGTAAAGGCTATAAATATAGTGTTTATTCAGAACGTTCTAATTTATGTGAATTTATAAAACCCTTAGAGAATTTAGAAGCAGTCGTAGAAGAATTAAAGGATATAAAACGAATTTTGTTATATGAATAAAAATAAAACTCTATATCCAATTGCATAAATATTTATAAGATTGTTTAATTCTTTTTTTAAATGGAAAATAGTTATCCTTGTTTTGATTCTAGGGGAATTAGGGAAGAATATTCTGAGAAAATAAATAATATTTTTGAAAAGAATAATTTTAATTGGACTGCTTGTCCAGCAGTATATAGTCCTTATGTTTTTGTTAAACCAAAAATAAATGTATCAATATCTCTTCCAAGTATAAAGCCAAAGAGAAAGCCGTACATATTTCCACATGTAGCTAGAATAGGAGTAAATACAAAAGAAGGAATTGCTCGTTTAGGAATGATTGTATATCCTTCAATAAATAATTCTAATTCCAAAAAGATTCTTAAGGATAAAAACTATATGCAAGAATGCATTGATGGACAACTTCAATTATCTTTCTTAGCAAAAAATTTGAACAATTTAGAATCTCTTGTAAAAGAATTGAGGGAGATATTTCCAGTCTTATTGCAGAAATAAAATACCATGGTTATCTATAACAGTTTTAATATAATTATATATTGTTAGCAATAGTTGAGCAATATTGGGGTTTTAGCAGATAATTGCATGTTCCCTTCCAAATCTATATTTAAGTTGCATAAAGATTTATAAGCCTTCAAAATACCTTCTTTTTTATGGGAAACAATTATTTATCTTTTGAGAGTATTGAACTTAGAGGAGAATATTCAAGATATATAGGAGAATTATTTGAAAAGAATAATATTAATTGGAAAGTATCTCCCTCTGTAAAGAAACCCGAGATTTTTATTAGACCAAAGGATCCTCCTGAAGAAAATCTTAGGATTATATCAAGAATAAGCCTGCAGATTGTAGACGGAGATATTAGCTTTGGAGTAAGTGGATATTTTCCTTATCAAATAAAAGAGACTAAGAGAATACTTGAATACAAGGGATATAAATATCATGATAAAGGTTATACTAATGATGGTAGACCGCTTGGAAGATGGTGGTTAACAAAACGTTTAGACAATTTAGATTCTCTTTTAAGAGAATTCAAAGATATAGAACCTGTTTTGTTTGAGAAATAAAATTAATTATACATAAGATTATTATCTGCAACAGTTATATTATTATGATTAATCTATTTTAGTAATTTATTTAACAACCTGATTTTGCCAAAATAATATATCTTATTGCAGAAGAAAATATTATAGTTATCTTGGTAAAATCTTGCATAACAATTATATCTTAATAGTTTATTATTAAATTTAAATAAGTCAAATATAACCTAACTGTTACAAATAATCGAACCCTTTTTAACTAAATCTCTTATGTTCTAACGCAGAAGATTCCCTAAACTTTCCAAGCTTTTCATACAGCTCAAGAAGCTTTTTCTTTACTTCATTTCTTTCGGCATCTGTTATTTTCATACCCAAGAGTTTTTCATAAACTTTTATAGAATGATTTCTTTTTGATTCTTTTTCATAAACTTCTGCTTGTTTTTTGTAAAAGTTTTTTATATCTTCATAAATTTCTGTCTTTTTTATTATTGTAACTTGATCCATAACTCTTCTCATTACTGAATCTGCTTCATCAAATTGCCCGCCTTGGACATAAGCCTTAGCTTCTTTCACAAGAGAATCTACTTTTTCCTGAGGAGAAGTTGCAAGCAATGCTAAACTGCTATATATTTTTGCAACATCATTAAACATTTTTTTTGCTTCATAAATTTCTATAAGTTTCACAAAAGCAAGTTTTTTCTCATATAAAGGGGGTTTTTGTGCTATGAATCTTGTAAGATAATCAATTTGAACAAAGTCCCCTTTTCCATTAAGCTCCCTTTCAATCTCGCTTCTTGACATATTCTTATTAAGCATGTATAATAGAATTTTGATAGGTATTTAAGCATTGTTGAATTAAGAAAATGTATTAATTGTTCTCACTATTTTCATACGGATATTTCCATTTATTGTGATAAATAAATCAATTCTTTGAAAATATCATTAAGGTTGCGTAGAGTTCTTCTTGTATAAACTTCTTGTAAAGTTTTTCATTTATCCATTTTTCTTGAAATAATCTTTCATAATTTCTTAACCTGCTTTCTTTTGGGAGTTCTTTTATAGTTTCTAAATGATTTTCTAATGAATATCCAGATTTTAATATTTTATATTGGATTTCAGCAAAAACTTCAAGTCGTCTTTCAGGAGAAAAATAATCCGCTTCCATTCTAATTAATATAAAAGATCAGAAGTATTTAAGGATTTTCAAAGCCATTTCAAATATTCATACAAATATTTCATTAATTGAATTAGAATTATCATTTTAAGTTTTAATTTAAATTTAAATTTATACAGATTTATGAGGATTATTATTGAGTTTATTCTCTTTCTTGTTGAGAATATAATTTTTTCAATAATTTTGTAGTCTTTCCTTCTTTCATCATCTTTTTTCTAATTTCTACATATCCATTATTGTATATATTATCCATACCAACACAAATTCCTTCTAAAAGGGAATAGGAATCTTTAATTAATGCTTCATTTCCGCAAGAATTTGCCAAGCTAAAATATCTATCGGTTATTTTCTTAAAATTATCTGTATCATTTCTATTTGCAAAAATTTTCAATGCTTTTCCAAATTGAACATAATTTATTCCTTCTAAACTAAAAGTATTTTCAAGCTTTCCAACAAAGCTCTTTGCATCATTTAATGTATATTTGTTTCTCATTTTATTTTTTAATTGTTCAATTTATTTAAAAGAATATGTTAATCTTACTTCTTCTTCCGAACATCTCTGATGTTCGTCAGAAAAAATTTCACTTTTTCTTCGTAATTTCCAAGCACATACCAGCAGCAACAGTTGCTCCAGCATCTCTAACTGCAAATCTTCCCATGTATGGATTATCCTTTGCAGTTTCTAAACATAAATTTCCTTGTGGTTTTATTCTTACCTTTGCAACATCTCCGTTCTTCAAAAAGTCAGGATTCTTTTTTATAACCTGTCCAGATTTAGGATCTATTTGTTCAATCAATTCTATAAATTGACAAGGAACTTGAGCAGTGTGAATATGGAATACAGGAGTATATCCTTTAGCTAAAACTGTTGGATGATTAATTACAGCAATCTGAGCTATGAACTCTTCTACTATTGGTATTGGAGCACCAGCGTCGCATATAACATCTCCTCTTGCAATATCTTTCTTCCCTATTCCTCTGAGATTAACTCCAACATTCATTCCAGCAGGAGCTTCCGGTAAACTTTCGTGATGAGCTTCAATAGTTTTAACTTCTCCAGCAATTCCTGTTCCAGTTCTTCCGGGAAGAATCACTATTTTTTGTCCCACTTTTATAATTCCAGTTTCAACTTTTCCAACAGGAACAGTTCCTATTCCTGTAATTTCATAAACATCCTGAACTGGCATTCTCATTGGTAAATTAGTAGGTGATTCTGGGGCAGGGAATAAATCCATTTGTTCCAAAAGAGTAGGCCCTTTATACCAAGCCATCTTCTCAGATTTTCTTATAATATTTTCTCCGAGTAATCCGCTAACTGCAAGAAAAGGTGTTGCATCTGGATTAATTCCAACTTGTTTTAATAATTTAGAAACATCTTCTTTAACTTGTTTGAATTTATCTTCCTTAAAATCTACAGCATCCATCTTGTTCACTAATATAGCAAGATTCTTTACACCCATAGTTCTCAAAAGCCATAAGTGTTCTGTAGTTTGTGGTTGAACTCCTGCAGGAGCAGCAATAACTAAGAAAGCAGCATCTGCTTGTGAAGCTCCAGTAATCATATTCTTAACAAAGTCTCTGTGTCCAGGTGCGTCAATAATTGTTATTTCGAATTTTTGAGTAATTAATTTTCTGTAAGACAAATCAATTGTAACTCCTCTTTCTCTTTCTTCTTTAATATTATCCATAACATAAGCAAATTCAAATCCTTTCTTTCCATATTTTTCAGCTTCAGCTCTTAATTTCACCATTTCTTGTTCTGTTACAGAGCCACCGTCAAACATTAATCTACCAACACAAGTAGACTTACCAGCATCTACGTGTCCTACGAATACAATATTCATTGTTGGTTTTGTTCGTGCCATGATTTACTTAAAAAAAGTGGATTTATAAACTTTTTGCTTTGTTTTTATAAATGTTTTATTGTAATTATATAAAATTATTCAATTTTCCGTCGAAATTTGATATTTGCAAAGAATTATTTCAAAAGTTCTTCATAATTAATTGTTTTTTCTAATTTATTCCCTTTCTCTAAATTTCTTCCTTCTTTTTCTATAATGTTTTCCTTATTGTATTTGAAAGGGTTCCATTCTCCTGTAGCAATTCCATTGCCAAGCCATACTTTCCATGAAATAGCCAAAGCAAAATAACCCGCTTCTATAGCATACATTCCAAGCGCTCTTCTGTCATGAGGTTCTTTGAGATTGTATATTGGTCTTTTTCCTCTTCTTGTTTTATATTCTTTAACTACATGATTAATTAATCCAACTCCAGGAATCCAATAAAGAATTTTTTTTAAGTCCATAAGTTCTCAAAAAGAAAGTTGTTTTATAAATTTAGTTGTTATATGTTTTGAAATAATTTGATATAATATTATATGGTGGAGTATTCTAAATTGAACTTAATTTGTCAGAAAGTGTGAAGCCCAATATCATAAATTGATATTAATTTGCTTGAAATATCAAGAATTTCCGTAGAATCTTTTGTTCCATAGAATTTCTGCGGGTCTTTTTTAAGATTATCTAAATTATTTACAATTAAAGAGAATTTCTCCTTTAATTCTATAACCTCTTGGGGGTTTATTAAAGAATCTTTTCCAGTACATTCAATTATCTCCTTTAGATGAGGTGGTATATGATATGGTTTGTCTTTATCTGTATCCAATATTGAATCTAAAGATTTTGTAACACTCTGAAAAAGTTCTTTTGCCAAATCAATGTATATCTTAGAATTTTCACTCAAATTACGTTTTCTTCTCATAATTATATGATAAATATTATTAAAGACAAGATTATATTTGAAATCTTCAAGATGTTCCGCTTCTTCCATTATTATTTGAATTATATTCTGTTTATAAGAATTATTGTGATTTGCTTATTTCTTCTTAATTTACAAATATCAAATTCTAATTCACTAAATAATATTTCACTGCTGTTTTATCAGAATGGTATTCTCTAACATTTGATTTGCATTTTTTCACTGCTCTATCTTTTATCTGTCCTATTCTTGATCCAGTTGGTTTCCCCCCAAAATCTTCTGATATTTCCTCAAGAGTTTTTGGCTTCTTTCCTCCAATTCCAGTATAAGAAATTAATATATTTCTTTCTCTATCGCTTAGTTTTCTTAGAACTCTTCCAATTCCAACCCTTTTATGCTCTTTATTTATTTTTTTTAAATATTTATTTTCTTCATATGGAATTTCATTATCTCCTATTTCATCTAAACTTATAAATTGAATATTTGGTTTTGTCTTATTATACAATTTCTTTGAGAACAAATCTTCCTCTAATAAATAGATTTTATTATCAATAAGGAACTCGCTTATTTTTCTCTGGACTTTTTTAGAAGGAATGTATCTTAAAGATTCTATATCAGAATATGTACTAACTACTGTGCCTATATTTGCTGCAAACTCTGTTTGAGTGAGATTGAGTTTCTCTCTTGCTTCAGTTAAAACATAATTTCTTTCTTTTTTCATAGAAATATTATAGATTAATTCTTTATAAATACTTCTATTTTGTAACTCCTAAAGAATAACAACTATTATTGGTTATCGGATAAGCCTTTTTATCCTTCACAACAATCTTAAAAGTTCCTCTAAATTAATTCCAACTTGTTTCATAATGCTTTTTAAGGTTCCTTTCGCTAATTCTTTATGATTTGGAACAGGAATAGTAACCTTTCCATCATTATCTTTCTTTGTTAAAATCATATGGCTCCCAGAAGTTCTAATATGCTCAAAACCAATTTTATTAAGTGCTTTAACTATTTTTAATCCAGAAACAATTGGGAGTTTAGGCATTTTGAATTGGTCTTTTTATTTCAATAAAAGAAAAAATAGGCGGATTATCTGCTTTTCTTAGAAATTCATAATCTTCTGGTTTTTCTTCAAGGTATAGTTCAATTGCTTCTTTAATCATTTTAATTGCTTCTTCATGAGTTTCTCCCTGAGTTGCAATCCCCAAATTTGTGCAATGAACAACAAAAACAGATGAACCATCACTTAACTGCTCTTTATTCATTATAATATCTGCAAAATATTCTTTTTCCATAATGAACATATAACTTTAGAATATTTAAGTTTGTTGGTTTATTGATTCTCCGCCAATCCCTTCTGATTATCTTGAAAAGATAATCGCCAGGGTCTTACTGATTTTCTGCTAGACCTTTTCTATCCCTTATCTTTCTTATAACATCGGCCTGTAATAATGGGGGTATCTTTTCAAATTGCTGGTCCAACAGCGACGATGTTCCTCTTCCTTCTGTTGCAGAACGCAAATCACTCGACCATCCAATCATTTCAGCTACAGGAATCTTTGCTTTTATTTGTGTCATTCCCATTTCCTGTGTCATATCAAGCATTTGTCCTCTCTTGCCCCCAACAAGTTTTGTAGCATCACCCATAAAACTTTCTGGAACTTCTATAACATGGATTTGCATGGGTTCAAGCATTACTGCATTTGCACTTTTCATTGCTTCTGTTATAGCTTCTCTTACAGCAGGATAAACTTGTGCAGGTCCTCTATGAATTGCATCTTCATGGAGTTTTATATCTTCAAGTGTAACTTTCATCTTCATGCATGGTTCTCTTGCAAGTGGTCCCTGATCCATAACCATTTCAAATGCATCAAGAATCATTTCTATAACTTCTCCTATATGAACTTCTCCTCTTGTCTCATCAAAAAACATGCTTCCTTTGTATATATCTTTTACATTTCTTATTTCATCGCTTCCCCACCCTATTTTTGAAAGAGTGCTTACAACAGCTTCGTTTTTCTTTTTCATTCTTCCTTCTGGAAGATCCCCATTTTCAATTAATTTGCATAATTCTTCCTCTAAAGGTTCAACTCTTATGAAAAAGCTGTTGTGCTTGTTTGGACTTCTTCCTTCATAAGCTTCTCCCGACGATTTTCCAACAGATTCTCTATATACAACAATTGGATTTGAAGTTTTAACCTCAAGCCCCTTTTCAGTTTTAATTCTATTTTCTATAATTTCAAGATGCAATTCTCCCATACCAGACATTAAACTCTCTCCAGTTTCTTCATTTATTGTGATTTTTATAGAAGGGTCCTCTTTTGAAACTTTTCTTAATATTTCAATCAACTTTGGTAAATCTGCTGTTTTTGTAACTTCAATTGATTTTGTAATTACAGGCTGGAATATATGTCTTATTTCTTCAAATGCAGTTTCTTCTTTTTCTGTTATAGTTTCTCCTACATCAAGATTTAATCCACTAACGGCTAGGACGTTTCCTGCAGGAATGCTCTCCATTTGCTCTGGCTTTATCCCATTGTAAATAAGAACTTGCTGTATTTTTCCTTTTTGCTTTGCATTATTTGCATAAACATCCATTCCGCTTTTTATTGTTCCAGAATATAATCTTCCAGCAGATATTTCTTTTCCTGAACGTGGATCAATAACAATCCTTGTTATAACAAAAGCAACCTCCCCATTTTTATTGCATGTAATTAAATCCTTTCCAAATTTGCTTGCAGGATCCCCTTTCCATATTTTTGGGATTCTATAAGCTTGAGCATCTATAGGATTGGGGAGATGTTTAACTGCCATATCTAATATAACTTCATAAAGAGGAGCATTTTCCCAAACCCATTTATCTCTTACTTCTTGTGTCATAGTTCCGTCGTACAATTTGTAAATATCTTTAAAAGTTATTTTTTTCTTTTTCATGAAAGGAATAGATAATGCCCAATTTTCTCTTGCTGAACCAAATGTAACGCTTCCATCCGAGGCATTTACTTTAAATTTGCTTGCAAAGTCTTTTTCAGCAATTTGGTCAATTAGATGATTGAATTTCTCAATTATCTTTGTAAATCTTTCTTGCATTTGTTCGGGGGTTACTTGTAATTCATTTATCAATCTATCAACTTTATTTATGAATAAAACAGGTTTCACCCTTTCTTTAAGTGCTTGTCTTAAAACTGTTTCTGTTTGTGGCATTATTCCTTCAACTGCACATACAAGAACAAAAGTTCCGTCAATGGCTCTCATAGCTCTTGTAACATTTCCACCAAAATCAACGTGTCCGGGAGTGTCAATCAAATTAATAAGATACTCTTCTCCTCCAAATTTGTGAACCATTGAAACATTTGCAGCGTCGACAGTTAGTAATCTTTCTTGTTCATCAGAATGCTGCCATGTTGCCATTCCTTCTTCCAAATCCCCTGCATTTTTTGAAGCCATCATTCCAGCAGCGGCCAATAAATTATCTGTAAAAGCGGTTTTTCCGTGATGTATATGTGCACTCGTCGCTACATTTCTTATGTTTTTTTGCTCTGCTATAAGTCTTTTAATCTTATCTAAGCTTGTTTCTTTATCTGCCATTTTAACAATTTTATTGTTTAATAATTAAGGTTAATAAAATTACTTTAAAAACTTATTGTTGTATTTATTTAGAATATTCCCTTCTATTGAGTTTTATATTAATAACTAATAAATCCTATATTATTTTCTATGATAAATTCTCCAAGTTTTTTTCTTCCAAGCCCCATTTCAAAATTATTCTTAAAATATTCTTGAGAATTAAAATCTTCTTTTGCAGAAATTATCTTTATTTTGTAATAGTTGCCAGCAGGATTATAAGAAATCTTAAAAGATATTTTATCCTCATATAATAAATCATTTTCTCTTAAAATATAATCAAATTTGTTTTCTATTCCTCTTAACTTATTTAAATCAAGACCATCATCAAGTTCAAGCAAATCATCATCTTTTGACATAAAAATATGTTTAATTCCCAACTTTTTAAGAATTATTGTGTTATTGTCTCTAAATATCCATCCCCGTCCTCATCAATATACATTCTTTCATATATATTATCCTCATTTTCATCAAATGCTACAGCAGAAGCATAAAGGCTTCTAGGAGTATCTATTGTAGCCATTAAATCCATTTTACCATTTTTATTTAAATCAAAACAAATATAAGTTCTACCATCTATAAGAAGCAATGTATCAAAAGTAATATATTCATTATATTTTTTGATTTCAAATCTCCTTTTTGTTGCAATTTCTTTAAAAATATTCGCCCCATACCCTTTATTTACTATATTCAGCTCATTTTTTAGACTTTCATTCTCTTTATTTACTATATTCAACTCATTTTTTAGACTTTCATTCTCTTTATTTACTATATTCAACTCTTTATTTCCTTTATCAGAGCATCCAATTAGCAATAAACCTGCTAAACCCAATATTGAAATTAAATTTTTCATAATTTAATTAGATAAATTCATCTTTTAAAAACAAATCTGTTATGGGATATATATTTAGAATTATTTAACGCGCACTATCCGCCTGCGATTCTGATTCAATTGTTAATTTTTTCAAGTAATTCTGCTTCTGAATGTTTATTCATTTCATTTAATAAAGTTTCTGGAATATAAGCTCCTTTTTCTTTATACATTGTAAGAAAGGACAATGCTATTTTCTTTTCAAATTTCTCTCCCTTTAAATTAGTAATTAAATCTTTAACTGCTCCTTTGTATGCTCTTTCTTCTGTCTTATCAAAAAGATAATTGATTGGTTGTTTAAAGAAAGAAACTTTTGGGAATTTTCTATTTCCGATTATAGTACAAACAAATTGAGTATCAAGAGCAATCTCTTCAAGGGCAAACTTGAATCTCATATCTGCAATTCCAATGAATAGCCCTTCTAAATCTTCTACAGATAAAAATCCGAGATATTTTGTTATTGACATATTTTTACAAGAAGTATAGTATTTAAAAACTTTACGTTTGTAATTAATTAAAAAGTAGTAACAATTAACGCGCACTATCAGCCTGTGATTCACTTTCTTTCTTCTTTCTTATAGCAAAACTCTCACCATTCTTATCAGCAGCCATCATAATTTCTTCTGCTATAGATTGAGTAATTGTCTTTTTTTTGTTGAATGCTTTGTCCCCTGCTCCATGGATTAAATATTTCAAAGATAAATTAACTCTTCTTAGAGGTGAAACATCAATTGCCTGAGGATATCTTGCTCCCCCATATTCTATAACAGTTATTTCATCTCTTGGGGCTATATTTTCAATAGCAGTTACAAGAACTTGAACAGGGTTTTTTCCTGTTTTCTTTTCTATAATATCAAGAGCATCAAGAATAATTCCCATATTTTTGGTGTATTTTCCTGTTGCGTTTCCCTTTTCTATTTTATGCTTTTTACCTCTGTGTCCCCCAACAGCAAGCTTGTTCATTAATCTTTCAATAACATTTACTTTTGTTTGCCCAAGCTTGACAACATTTCTTCCCTGACTTTTAAGTATTAATTTTGGCTTTAAATTAATTACAGATTTCAATCCTAAATCTTTTATTTCAATTCCAGATAAATCATACTTGTCAAATACTTTAAAGTTTGAAATTAGTTCATTCATTTTGTTCTATCATCCCTTTAAATTTTTTTATTATATCTTCGTCACAATTACACAGAATTTCTATCTTTCCTTCATGAGGGTGTATTTCCACTTTTCCATCTTCTTTTAAATTAAATATCCCAGCAGAAGCAAGCCCATAATTTATTTGCAAATAATCTATTATTGGATTTACCTCAAACTTACTAATTAAAATTGTTTTTTGTATGTATTCTGCCATTTTAATTTTTTTCTCCAAAATCAATAATTTTCTCTATTCCATTTATTATTTCTGGATTTACATCTCTTGCTAATTTAACTTCTTTTTTATATTGATTTAATATTGCAAATATTCTCTTTTTATTATCCATAAAATATACCCATCTTTTTTCTCCTTTTTTTGTTGAAAAACCATATTCTTCTGAATTTTTTCCCAAATAATTTCCAATTTCCATTAACTTTTCCTCATTTAAAGAATATATTATATTTTTTGTTTGGGTCATTTTAACGTCTACCTTTCTGTATCTTTCCAAGCCATAATCTATCTAATGGCTGATCATTTACTTTAATTACAGCATATCTAACTCCGGGAATATCCCCTTTAGAACGCCCCTGTTTTCCACCAATTCTTTCAATCATCACTTCATCGTGTTCATCAATGAATTTTTGAGCGAGATTTCCAGGAATGAAAGCAGTAACGCTTTTTCCATTTTTTGTAAGCTGAACTTTGCAACATTTTCTCATCGCTGAGTTTGGCTGTTTAGCTTCTTTTTGAACTTTTGAAAGAACAATTCCTTTTGCTTGATTTGCTCCACCAAGAGGATCCGATTTAGCGTAAAGATTTAAAGTTCTAACTTTGTATTTTCTATCCTTCCATCGGAATTTCTTCCTTTCCTTCATCTTTTTAAAAGCGTTTTTTAATCCCATTTGATTATTTATTAATTAAGAAATTAGTTTAAAAACTTTGCCTATGAAGTTTTTAGACAGAATAAAGAGGGATATAAAAGATTTTGTTTATTATAATTATCAAGGTAAAATCCTGTGTTGTTATAATCTTACTAAAGTTATTTAATGGTTGAACAAGATTGGGGTTTGCACAATAATTAAACTCATAATAAAAAACGGTTACAGATAACTATATCTCTAAACAAAATTAAATAATCCTAAAATCTTTTTTAAAGAAATCTTTGACTATTTTCTGCATTTCAATCAATCTTCTTTTATCTCTTCCAATCAATGCTGCCTTGCTTTGAGAACCAGCATTAAGAACTATTTCATTTGGTAAGACTTCCAAATCTTTGAATGTAACTGGGCTGACAACTAATTCTATAAATCTTCTTATATCCTGAGAGTCTTTTGGAACGGATATAACTTTTATTCTTTTTTTTACAATTTCGCTTATTCTTCTGAGATTGCTTGCTTCAGGACCTATTGCCCTAGAAACAAATTCTTTTGGAACACAAAAGATTACAACATTATTATATTCAAAACAGAGGTGAGTTCTTATGCCCGTTACCCTCTCAAATAAATTAAGATATCTCAAATCCTGCATATCGAGTGTGTTTACCATTTTTTGTTTTTTCTACCATTGTAGGTTCTTCCGAACGCCATAGGTGTTCGCCTGAGTTTCTTGCTCTTCCGAACGCCATAGGTGTTCGCCCGAGTTTCTTGCTCTTTCTAAGAACCCCATTTTCATTACAAAAGAAGTTGTTTTATAAATATATTGATGAAGAATAAAGAAACACCAAACAACCATTTTGAATTATTATGGATTTTGTTAGTAATTTGATAAGAATTGCGAAAGAGATTTGATGAGCATAAAAGACATATTTAAATAATAAATATAATTAGATATAATATGAAAAAAGAAGTGCCAAAGGCAGAAGTAGGTTTCATAACTGTTATTAATTTCATTGTTGGAATAATTATAGCAATCTTTTTTTTACTCACTTTAATAATGAGCCTTTATTTAGCAAGTGCATTATTTTTGGTTATATCTGTTTTTATTTTTCTTCCTCAGAAGATTTTGAGATTCTCAAAATGGCTGAAACTTTTAATAGGAGTAGTCGGCTTTTTTGTAATTTTAGCAATTCTGGGATCGAATATGCCTTCGCAGGAACCAGTATATGAATTCTACGACCTTAATGAGACTTTCATACTAAATTATGACGAAGTTAATGTTTCAATGGTTGTTTATAATGTTAGTAAAGAATATAAAATTCTTTTGAGTGGAGAAGAGAGAACCACAGAAGGAGTTTTTATTAAAGTGGATGCAGCCATAATTAATCTAATAAAATTGCCAGTAAATATTGGGATTAGTGTATCTATGATGGATGTTCAGAACAATACTTATACTACTTTAGGATCTAATCTGGGTGAAGGTTCTTTACAACCAAATTTAAAACGGGAAATTTTTTACATTTTTGAGGTTCCAAAAGAAGCCACAGGATTAAGATTTGTAGTTACAGAAAGCAAAAAACATTTAATGGAAATAAACCTTGGGATTTAGATAAAAAATTTGATTGAAAAGTTTTCCATCTTAAAAGATTAATTATATTAAACAGTATTTTATTATTAATTTATTACTTATTCCAAACCCATTCATATCAATTATATAAAAAAGCAATATAATTAATTAAAATTTTTTTAAATAATCTCTTACAAACCTATATATACCTAAATTCATCATAATTTTTATGGCAAAGAAAAGATTGAGAAAACATAAGCAATATGCAATGAACAGGCGTAGAATGTCAGGCAAAAGACCCATGTGCGAAGAAACAAAAGAAGCTCGGAAGAGAACAAGCGCAATTGATAGAGAAAGGACGAAGGCGACATTGAATAAGAAAGTTGAAAAGTAGGATTATTATTCTTTAGAGAGAGGTTTAGTTATCTGTCACAATTTTTTAATAGATTTACAATATTATAATAATTTAATGATTTTACCAATATAATTACTTCTTTCATATATAAACTTAAAATTTAAATCATAAAATAAGCATACATCTTGCAATATAAATTCCTTCTTCAAGTGTTTCTACTCTGTATCCTGAAAGCTCTCTTATAAAAGCATGGTCATGAGGGTTTCCTTCTTTTTCCATAACAGTTATTATTGGAATTCTTCTCATATCAAGCCATCCATATTCTACCATTGTCCCTAGAGAAACCTTTTTAGCACCTAAAAGATTAGCCAAACCAATATTGCAATGCATAGAATCATATCTATCTCTTGTAACTATTCCTCTTTGAGTTGTCATCATATTCCCTCCACCAATATCCCCCATTAAACCAGTTTTATCTTCTAAATCTTTATATCTCATAGGAGAAATTCCAAGAATATTGTCTTTCGCTAATTCTTTTTTGACATATTCTCTCCAATCATTGCATTTTTTATAGCTCACTCCCAAGATGGGTCCCATTAAGTAAACACTTTTCTTTTCACTTTCCATTTTCCCACAAATAATAATTGGTTTTTAAGAATTGTTGTGATTATGTTATGAATTTGATAAGATTGGGAGAAGTTTAATTATCTTAGTAAAATCATATATTGTGATTATATTATTAGAGTTAATTACTTAAGTTTTCTATAAAAATTAGTCACCACAATTTTATCGAATGTAATCCAAAAGGTTTATATATGTGTAGTTGCTTATATTAAGCAACTACAATGACATTTATTAGAAAGAAAAAAGTA
>Ga0265292_1000390_pt1 | contig 66700 bp, 56 predicted proteins | sample Munlanlewell296A_FD_189080 | JGI IMG/M metagenome (GOLD analysis project Ga0265292, IMG submission 189080) | Leachate microbial communities from a municipal landfill in Southern Ontario, Canada - Leachate well 296A | ecosystem: Engineered > Solid waste > Landfill > Unclassified | place: Canada...
GAATGTAGGCTGCGGCTGTGTCGTACGGGTCGTCCAGAACCATGAAGCCGGGGACACAAGCATCGATACCACCGTCGCCGTCGGCATCGATGAGATTGATGAAATCTTCAGTGTTCGGGATTCCATCCGAATCGACGTCTTCACATTCCCAGACGTCATCTGCAGTACCGCTGCAGTCCTGATCGATTCCGTCACAAACCTCGGTGGCACCGGGGTTGATGGACGAATTCGAGTCATTGCAGTCCGTATTGTTGGTGACATAACCAGAGGTTGCCGAGCAACCAGTGGTCATGAGTGCCGGGTTGCCGTACCCATCGGAGTCGGCGTCGAGGTAGTAGGTGGTGGTGCCACTTTCGTCAGTGGCGCCATCACAATCGTTGTCCACGCTGTCACAGACTTCAGTCGCACCTGGGTGGATGCTGGAACTGGTGTCGTTGCAGTCGGTGGAGTCGGTGACGTAGCCCGACAACATGGCACAGTCCGAGATCGAGATCGCGGAGTTGCCATAGCCATCGGAGTCAGCATCACGATACTGGGTGGTGGCGGTCAGGCCGTCGTCGGCCACACCGTCGCAGTCCTGATCGGCATCATCGCAAAGCTCGGTGGCTCCAGGATGAACCGAGGCAGCGCTGTCGTTGCAGTCGGTGGCATCGAGGACGTAGCCCGAAGGCATGGCGCAAGACGTGACCGTTGACGAGATATTGCCGTATCCGTCGGAATCGGAGTCACGGTAATAGGTGGTTGAGGCACCGCTTTCGTCAGTGGCACCATCGCAGTCGTTATCCGCACCGTCGCAGACTTCGGCTTCTCCGGGATTGGCTGCATCGTTGGTATCGTCGCAGTCAGTGTTGTTTGCGGAATAACCGGTCGGAATCCAACAGGCTGTGGTGGTGTTGGTAGCATCACCATAGCTGTCGGAATCAGTATCGGCGTACCAGGTTACGACACCGATCGAGTCTGGATCATTGATCGATCCGTCACAATCGCTGTCTGTACCGTCACACGACTCGCTTGCACCCGGATAAACCGATGTGACGCCGTCGTTGCAGTCAGTCGAGTTGGTGACATAGCCCGAAGGCATGGTGCAGGAAGTCACCGTACTGGTGACATTGCCGTAACTATCGCTGTCGTTGTCGGCGTAGTAGGTGGTGGCATCGATAGCCGAGTCATCTACCGTGCCGTCGCAGTCGTTATCTGCACTGTCGCAGATTTCACTGGCACCCGGGTAGGAGGACGAATCGACATCGTCGCAGTCGAGGTCGTTGGTGACGTAGCCCGAAGGAACCGAACAACTCAACAAAATGTCGAAAGAGTCACCGTAACCATCGCCGTCGGCGTCGTGGTAATAGTTCCTAAGATCACGAGCACCATCGTCGATCGAACCGTTACAGTCGTTGTCTACACTGTCGCAGATTTCGATCGCACCGGGATTGGCCAACGGATTGACATCGTCGCAGTCAGTATTGTCGGTGACATAGCCGGAAGGCAGGTCACACGCAGCTACTGTGCTGGTGGTGTCGCCGTAACCATCGGAGTCGGAATCGGCGTAGTAGGTAGTGGTATCGGTGGCTGAATCGTCAATCGAACCGTTGCAGTCGTTGTCTTTATTGTCGCAGACTTCGACCGCACCCGGATAGGTATTCGGGTCGCCATCGTCGCAATCCGTGCCGATGTCGTCGTCGCACGTGAAGAAACCATCGCCGTCGTTGTCACCGTATCCCGAGGTTCCGTCGCAGTTGTAGTCCATCGGTGACTTGGTTCCAAGACGACATTCATTCACTATCGAATAAGGATGAACATCGGAATTGGCATCATTGCAGTCACCATCATATTCGGCATAGCCGGACGGCTGGGTGCAAGATGTCATGGACGAAGAAACACCATAGCCATCGCTATCGGTATCGAGATACCAGGTAGGGGCATCGGTAGCACTGTCATCGACCACACTGTTACAGTCGTTATCAAGACTGTCACAGATTTCGCTGGCATCAGGATTGACCGAGCTATGGGCGTCGTCGCAATCGGTTCCGTCGGTCACGTAACCCGAAGGGATTTCGCACCCAACGTTCGGGGTAGACTCGCCGTAACCATCGCCATCGGCGTCGTAGTAGTAGGTCACCAGGTCAGTGACACCACTATCATCGGCATCGATCGCACCGTCGCAGTCGTTGTCGACATTGTCACAAACCTCGGCTACTCCGGGATTGATGTCGTTGTCGAAATCGTCACAGTCATCTGCATTTTCGGCATAGCCGGTGGGAACGTAGATTTCCGGACAAGCCTCAGTCGTACCTTCGGTCGTACCGTAGTCATCGCCATCGCGATCCATGTAGTAGGTCGTGGTGACATCTTCGTCGACCGTGCCATCGCAATCGTTGTCCAACTCATCGCAGACTTCGACCATGTAGGGATGTACGTTGATGTTGTCATCATCGCAATCGGTGTTGTCGGAAACGTAGCCCTCCGGGGCTCCGCAAGCGAAGGTCGAATCGATCGGATCGCCGTAGCCATCGCCGTCGATATCGCGATAGTAGTTTCCGGTAACACCTTCATCGATCTCGCTGTCGCAGTCGTTATCGACTTCGTCGCAGAGCTCGGTGGCGTCCGGATGAACAGTATCATCAGAATCGTTGCAGTCGGTGGCATCGTAGGAGAAGCCTTCTACCGACTCACAAGTCTCGATGGTATCACTTGTAGGATCGCCGTAGCCGTCACCATCTTCGTCCCAATACTGGGTGGAGGTGACACCTTCATCGGTCTCGCCGTCGCAGTCGTTGTCGACTTCGTCGCAGACTTCGAGAGCGTCGGGGTAGATGTCCGCGTTGTTGTCGTCGCAGTCGTTGTCGCAGTCGGTGACACCATCAGCGTCACCATCTACACACTCTGATTCTGCTTCACCAGAGTCACACGGTCCACCGGAATAATCACTATCCCTTTCGGAACAAGGTTTCCAGACGTCGGGTCGCAAGCAACCCGACACAAACAAGATCACAGAGATCAAAAGGAACGCAAACCGGAAAAACCGGTTTTGAGCGTGCATGCTCATGTTTCTTCTCCTTACAACAGGTGGTAGCCCAGCTGCCTTCAAAACTTTGGAAAAAAATAAAAGGAGTTACCTCCTTCGTCTTCTTTCCTAAGCTTGGCTGGCAAAGCCCTTCCTCTTTCATAAAATCGTTTAAAGCTTTGCCAACCCAGCTTTTTTCAAGATGATTATGTTAACCTAAAAAACAAATTTTGTCAAGGCTTTTAAACCCAATAAAATGACTTTATTTAGCTAATTTAAAGAGCTCCACGGACAAACCAGTGGTATTGATAATACCCCTCTTCGCTCACGGTGAGCTTCCATCTTTGCTTAAAGCTACGATGGACAAGTCGGAGGGATTTATCCGCCTAGACAACATCTGTCCATAACTAAATGAAGGCGGATAAAAAAAATCCCCTAGACCGAAGTCTTGGGGGAGGCCCCTATTCAACTAGGGACAAGAGAGGTTGGTACCGTCGTCGTGGACGTATGGTACCCACCCGATATAGCGACAACCGTCCCACGAACTACTGCTGTAAGTGCAGCAATCGGAGTAGGTCGTACAGTAGTCGGTAAAGGACGGGATTTCCCAGTCCGAACAGTCAGTCAGACCGACCATATCGGCCGGATTCGAAGCTGAAAGTGTCGAGACCAGACGGAACGATTCTTCGCTGGTTGCGAAATCGTCCGTGGTGACACACCAGGAATCCATAACCCCATCGTCATCCACGTCGCCATTCTGTGACCTGGAACTAGAGGTGACGAGTGAGGTGTAGGACAAACCTTGGAACTGAATGTAGGCTGCGGCTGTGTCGTACGGGTCGTCCAGAACCATGAAGCCGGGGACACAAGCATCGATACCACCGTCGCCGTCGGCATCGATGAGATTGATGAAATCTTCAGTGTTCGGGATTCCATCGGAATCGACGTCTTCGCACTCCCAAACGTCATCAATGACACCACTGCAATCCTGATCGATTCCATCACAAACCTCGGAGGCGCCGGGGTTAATGGACGAATTCGAGTCGTTGCAGTCGGTGTTGTTGGTGACATAACCAGAGGATGCCGAGCAACCAGTGGTCATGAGTGCCGGGTTGCCGTACCCATCGGAGTCGGCGTCAAGGTAGTAGGTGGTGGTGCCACTTTCGTCAGTGGCGCCATCACAATCGTTGTCCACACTGTCACAGACTTCAGTCGCACCTGGGTGGATGCTGGAACTGGAGTCATCGCAGTCTGTGGAATCGATGACATAACCAGACAGCACAGCACAATCAGCGACCGAAATCGTGGAGTTACCATAGCCATCGGAGTCAGCATCACGATACTGGGTGGTGGTGGTCAGGCCGTTGTCGGTCACACCGTCGCAGTCCTGATCAGCATCATCGCAGAGCTCGGTGGCTCCAGGATGAACCGAGGCAGCGCTGTCGTTGCAGTCGGTGGCATCGAGGACGTAGCCGGACAGCATGGCACAATCCGCAACCGAAACCACGGAGTTGCCATAGCTATCGCTATCAGCGTCTCTGTACTGAGTTATTGTGATCAGGCCTTCATCGACCGCGTCGTCACAATCCTGATCGACGTCATCACAGACCTCGCCAGCACCAGGATAGATGGAAGTGTCGGAGTCATCACAATCCTCACAAGCTGCCCAACCATCACCATCAACATCGGTGTAACCGGTAGAACCGTCACAGTTGTAGTCAGCAGGGTCGGTACAGTCGAATTCGTCGGCTCCGGGGTGAAAAGCGGTGTTGCTATCATCACAATCAGTCGAATCCTCGACATAACCAGTAACGGCGGCACAATCCTCAGTCGAAACAGAGGAATCACCATAACCATCACCGTCGGAATCGAGGTACTGAACAATGACAGTCAAACCGTTGTCGGCCGTACCGTCACAGTCATCGTCGATGTCATTGCAGGCCTCGACTTCCCCGGGATTGATGTCAGGATCAGAATCATAGCAGTCGGTCGAGTCCTCGACATAACCGGAAACAGAGGCGCAATCCTCAGTCGAAACCGAGGGATCACCATATCCGTCACCGTCTAAATCGAGGTACTGCACAGTGGTGGTCAAACCGTTGTCGGCTGTGCCATCACAATCGTCGTCGATGTCGTTACAGACTTCGACAGCGCCGGGATAAACGGAAGCGTCGGAGTCGTTACAATCTTCACAAGCCGCATAACCATCACTGTCGACATCAGTGTAACCGGTGGAACCGTCACAGTTGTAGTCGGTGGGGTCAGTGCAGTCGGATTCATCGGCTCCGGGATAGATGGAAAAATTGGTGTTGTCGCAATCATCCCCGTTGTGTACAGCCATCGCGTCGGGCGATTCGCACTGGGTCAACAAGGAAGCAGCTTCACCATAACCATCACGATCACCGTCGTCGTACCAATCCTGCATGGATCCAGTATCCGTACCGGGATCGTCATCATCAGCCAATCCGTTGCAGTCTTCATCGAAGTCGTCTTCGTCGCAGACTTCAACAGCATCGGGATTGACGTCGGGATCGGAATCGTCGCAGTCGGTCGAATCGGTGATGTAGCCGGACAACACGGCACAGTTTTCGACCAAGGTCGAGATGTCACCATATCCATCACCATCAACGTCCAGATATTGAACAACTGAGGGCAGGCCTTCGTCGACCACACTGTCACAGTTCTGATCGATGTCGTCGCAGACTTCAACCGCATCCGGATTGATGGCCGGATTACCGTCATCACAATCAATGGTCGAATTATAGCCATCACCATCCAAATCGATGACGATTGGTGACGAGGTGTCACCTGTTTCATGACTACCGCTATCAGTATCGGTGTCCGAGTCAGTGTCGGCGTCCGTATCGGAATCACCGGTTTCTCCGGAATCGACAGCAGTATCGGTATCCGCATCAGAATCAGTATCACTGTCGGCGTCGGAGTCACTGTCAGCATCGGAATCCGAATCAGCATCGCTGTCAGAATCAGAATCCGCGTCAGCGTCGGAGTCGGCGTCAGAATCCGTATCAGCGTCAGTGTCGGTATCCGCATCAGAATCATCAGGCTCGCCAGTATCAACAACCTGATTTGTATCATTCGGCGGATTGATCTTCTTGGCCTGATAGGGCCATTGAGGAAGACAAGCGGCCACAAAAAACACGACAACAAACAGCAAGTTGAAAAAACGCATATTGCGTCCTCCGGGTTGTGGTTTTGGGAAAGAACGACAGACCATTAGAGCATAGAATAAGACAGACGGCAAGTCTACCCCCCCCATAACAAAAGTAGATTAGTCACGGTTGCTACTAATCTACTAATTTTCTACGAATCTACTAATCTACCAATGTTTTACAATGTTTTATTGGTTTGAGGTTATTTGCCCCCCCCACCCACAGCAAAATGAGTAAACGAGCTGACACCCTCCCCCTGGGGGGGGTAAGGTTCGCCCCCACCCACAGCAAGATGAGTAAACGAGCTGACACCCTCCCCCTGGGGGGAGGGGTTCATAGAGATAGAGTGCTTTTTATTTTTTCAATAACAATTTCGAAACGGTTTAAAACTTCGGAATTTTTAAATCTTAAGATTGTATAGCCAAGACTTTTTAAATAGTCTTCTCTGATTTTATCGTATTCTTTATTGTCTGGAAGGTTATGAATATTGCCATCAACTTCAATAATCAGTTTTTCTTTCCAACAAAAAAAATCCACAATATATCGACCTAAACCAAACTGTCTTCGAAATTGCACACCAAGGGCTCGGTGTTTTAAATATTTCCATAAAGTCTCTTCAGCTTCTGTTTGTAGCCAACGCATTCTTCTTCTTAAATCTTTATATTTAGGACGATTATGAATCTTTGGATCGTACATACTTATTAAGTATATCGTATTATCGTCATCGTCAAAGTACCCCTCCCCCCAGGGGGAGGGTGTCTGCGCCACGCAGTGGGTGGGGGAGGACGGATACAAAAGCACAGCCCTTGCGAGCTGTGCTTTTTGAGTCGTCTTTAACCACGCCGTAGCTCGAAGAGCAAAGGCGGGTTTTGTTTGTGTCACGAACGGGCCACGATCAGCACAAGGCCGAGGCGGAACGTCGCGACGAAATTCGTGAGATTACTCACAGGCGAGTGGGACAAGGCGAACCTTGTCCCACTGCCCTTCTGTTGATTTAACTCAACAGATCTTTTTTTAATCGTAACTTACGATTAGAAGGTCAAGGCATTACCGTTGATAGGCAAGGTCTTGAGCAAGGAAGCATAGAGATCGGTTGTAGCCGAATCGTCTTCCCAATTTATCGTACCATCTGTTCCAGCATGTGCAGAAGTACCAGAGGCCGAGTTTGTGTTTGTTTCAAGTGAAACACGGAGTGTGTCATCGTTAGCCGCATTAGCACCAGTTGAGTTCACTGTTACATACAAAGCGTAGGTCACGCTTGAACCAGCAGAAATAACATCCGAACCAGTAGTAGCGCTACCAGTGGCATCAAACAGAATATAATCAACATCATCAGTATCTTCAGTACAAACTGAACCGTCAGAACTATCGTATAATGTCCAGTCACCATCATCATCAAGCGCGGTTGATAGATCAGAAACATCATACAAACTCAAATCAGGTTCATCAATACCAGTGGAACCTCCGGTTGTATCGCAAACGTTCCAGTTGGTTGCACCAACGTCGGTGGATGAAATAGCAAAAGCAATTTCATTCAAAGTGACATAACCACGGGAATCGGCAGCAATTGTGAAGTGGAATACATCATTTGATCCAGTATAAAGGGCACCAGAAGGTGTACCGGAAGAAGACGAAATGGTTGGTTTGGTCTTGTAGAGGGTCATCTGGTTGGAATCGTCAGCAGAATAAGTAACGGTAGCACCTGTTAAGGTTGTACCAGAACCCTGACCAACAGCTTCCAAATCAGCGGCTACATCGTTCAACGAAGCGGCAATTAAAGTACCAGAAGTGGCTCCGGTGGAAGATACCGCGCTAGTGTCAGCTAAAATAGTGACGTAAACGCTTGCATCAGCTCCAACATAGAGATCCATACCGGAGAATGTAACTTCACCGCTTGTGAAATAACCATTAACAGTTTCGGTTACACCTTCGGAATTTGTATATGAAGCGGTCAAGACATTGGCGGCGTTATCAGCACCAAGGGTTTCTGTACCATCAGTACAATCACCGTCACCGTTGAAGTCTGCACCGTTTGTATCGTAACAGTTAGCAAAAGTCATTTTGTTAACCACGAAAGCTTCGTTAGCTGAAGTCAATTTGTACTTAGCAACCGACACACCGGTCGAGCTACCAAGAACAATTGTTGAGGTCGGCATATCAGAAGCAGCTGTAATGGTCAAAGTACCGCTGCTAGAAACATCAATTTCTGGAGCATCGGTTGTACCAATTGTTGCGTGAGTGATTGTATCAGTAGCTGTGCCATCATCATTGACGTCATAGTAAACGCTTACTGAATCACCTTCTTCATCTTCGGCAGTAACTGTAGCAACACCGGTAGTCGCAATCAAAGCGGCTTTATAAGCATCACCGTTATCAGACATAACAGCCACGTTAGCCAAGTCACACTTCATTGTCATCTTTTCAACTTCACCAGACATAACTGTCCAAGAGAAGTTTTCAAAATCTACTGTATAGACTAAGGAAGCAGCCTGAACACCTACAGGACCATCAATCAATGAACCTGTAACACCATCATAAATGGAACAAGAAGTCACGTGATCTGTTACAACAACGTCTTCTACACCATCAGTGTATGTACCGTCATTGTCACCAGCAATGGTAAAGGTGGCATCAGTAACTGTGATATCGCTGGAAGTACCGGCAGTAAAGGCATAACCGACAAATTGAACACCGTCAGTTCCCTTAACATAAGTACCAGCTGTTGGGGTGCTTGATTCTTGAACTGTCATGGAAGAAGTCGAAAGAGTCATGTTGTAGCCTGTAATATCAGCTGTTGGGACAATATCTGTGGTAACAGACAAATTATCACCGTTAACATCTTCAGCACTTGTAGCACTCATGTCAATCATCATATAGAAGACATCAGCGTTTGGAGCACCGGCATCGACATCGGCTGTGATCATAAGATCAAGTGAGTCGCCGGCTTGCAAGTCTTGATAATCATCAAAGGTTAATGTTTGTTGATTATCGCTACCAGAAGCACTTAATTCTTCAGGACCCATCCAAACAGTACCATCTTCCAAACGAATGGAAATGTCTGTCAAGTTAAGGTCACTATCGGTCTGAATAAGACCATCGTCTGTACCACCGTCATCAGTACCATCGACAAGGACGTCGATTCTCTTTACCTGAACCCAGTTACCTGCGGTCAAAGTAAAATTCAAGAAAGAAACATCACTTGAGTCAACAGCAATTGTTGTGGATGAAGGACCGTTGAAAGCAAAGGTCAAATCACCACCCTGAACAGTTGATTCAGAACATTCGGTTGTACAATTAGAATTGCCGGTCTGGTCAAAACCAGTCACATCAACACCCATGTTAAAGCCATAGATACTACCAACAGCCATAACATCAGCACTTTCTTCGATAGCCACGGAGATAACATCGTTGGCTTCGCCACCGATGTCAGCTTTGACTGTCAAAGTTTGATCATCACCCTTGGCAATTTCATATGCTGGGCTAAGAACAAAGGTAACTTTCTTACCATCGACAGTACCGGTAGCAAGTAAGTCTGAACCATCATAAAGTTCAAAATTGCTGTGTTCAGAGGCATTGTCAATATCAAACATTACTTGTTCGATTGAAGCGCCTTCAGTGGCCGCAGAGAATTTAACTTTAGCAATGGTAGCACCTTCTTGACCCAAAGTTGGGTTGGTAATTGAACCGTTATCAATAACAGTCAAGGTACCAGCAACTGTGTCGGAGAAGGTCATGGTGTTACCAGAAACTGGGAAATTACCAGAGACATCGCTGTCAGTGGTCACAGCATCGGCATCAACCAAGCTGAAGTATACGGTATCACCGGCAGCAACTGTGGCTGCGGCAGCAACATCGATACGAACAGAAACATATTTGGTTTCACCATCAGTAAAACTCAAATCCAATGAGCTGAAAGTAACTTCACGAGTTGTGGAGTTAATTGAGCGAGCATTGGTCAAACGAACATTACCTTCATAGAGGTAGGTGTTAGCAATGTTTGTTGTAGCACCAACTCCGCCAAGGCGAAGAACCAATTGATCGATAGTAACTGCGCCATCGGTTGCAGTCATTTTATAGGTAGCAACTTCCACGGAATCAGCAGAAGAAGGGATTGTGGTGGAAGCTGGTGTATCAGAAGCCAAAGAAATTGACAAACCACCTTCAGCTACTGTTGTAACGCCACCCAATTGGGCAGTGTCAACGATAGCAGAATCTTCGCTTGTGAGTTCATCACCAGTGGTAATACCATCGAGGTCGATAGAAGCACCGTCAAGAACAAAGCGGGTCTGGAAACGATTGTCATCCATATCAGAGATAAGGAGCTTTTCGCCACCCCAGACGAGGTAGGTGTCAGAACCATCAGCGACGAGGGCGCCTTCATAGGCGTCATCAGCACTCATGAGGGAGGTACCGACAGTATAATCGACAAAGAAAGTATCAGAGACGTCGTCAATGAAAGCATTCCAGTCAGAGCCGGCTAAACCTTCGGCAACTTCCTCAGTTTCAATCCAGCGGATTGTACCCTCGGTTGTTACAGCATAGGTTTTTGGATCGCTTTGGATTTTAATCCAATGTGAACCTGGGCGATAAACAATGTTTCCGGCCAAGGTGATGTCTGCCAAAGCAGAATCAGAAATGGTCTGAACATCGCTGAAATCTTCGTACCAGGAGAAATAGGTTTTTTCATTCGGGAAAGCGTAACGTTGACCATCGCCACCATAATAATAAACAGTGGAGAGGGTTGTACCTTTGATGAGGTCCCCAGCGGAAGCCGCTTGAGCCGCCATCGGAAGGTTGGCCAAACCGACAGACCAGACAATGGTCAAAACGGCTACGGCACCTGTGAACGCCTTTTTAAAAGCATTTTTCATAATTATTTTCGAACTCCGTTTTTTAAAGCGCGGGAGCGCGCGCTGATTGTCCTCAAACTAAATGTTTGAGGGTTGCGGCAGTTATTACACGTCGGGCCCCAGCCGTTGGTTCAACCTTTGCCCAAACGCACTTTGATAAATTCAGAGACGCATAAATGCATCTCTCCACACCTTTTGTTTTTTAACAAAAAGTACGGAGAAACGATTTCTGGCTCATCGCCATCTTCTCATTTTAAGGAGAGGTTTGTGTTGTTACCATGATTTCCAAATCAGCCACCACAATTTCTGCATTAGTAAGAACAACTTTCATTTCAGAAATTCTTTCAAAAACTGTTCGATAACCACCGGCGGAAAAAATTCCGGAAAAATCCTGTATCTTTTCTTCAAAATCTTTAATAGCAACTCTGGTAATTTCAATGGTTTTACTAACATCGACAGTTGAAAGATTGTGGTCGGCTAAAACAGTTTCAATTCGATTTAAACGAACATTAACCATGTCGACTCGATCACGAATGTCTGCGGCATCTTTTTGAAAGGCGGTATCAAGATATCTTTCGGTTTCTTGTTGTGGTTGAGTCTCATGTTCATCAACTACGGTTTCAGTTACTTGTTCTTGCGCTTCAACTACTACGGCTGTGACTTCAGTTACATCACCACTTGATTGATTTATTACTGCAGAATATTCCTCAGCCTTACGATCAACTGCTTCAGCCAAGTCTGTGACAGCTTGTGCGTCTCCAACCGAGGAAACATTTTTTAATTCATCAGTCACTGAAACAACCTCTGATCTAAAATTATCAACAGCGGTTTTCATCAATTCGTCTTTATTAGAACGAGTTGAAGTTGAAATACCCATTGCTTCATCTAATCGACGACCGGCAAATTCGGCATGCAAACGAGCGCGCTGACCGCTGGTGGCTGTAAGGATAAGTTGGGTGCGTTCAGTTGCCAATTTAACCGGGTAAAGAAAATCACCAGGCAAGCTGGCCAATGAAACATTGACCATGGAAATCCACCCGGCAAAAACCAAGACAAAAACCGAAGCTAAAGCACCAGCTGGTTTTAACACGGCTTTTGAACCAACGTGGGTAAAATATTCTAAGTAATCACGCCACGATAATTTATAGTCAGAAAAGTCATTTTCAAAATCGTATTTTTCAACAAAATTTTTCCAACTCTTTTTAACGTCAAAAGCCCCGCCGAGCTCGGGGTCGTTTTTTAAACCTTTGATAAGTTTTATTATTTCTCGGTTTGTCACAATTTTTTTTCAAATTTTGCTCGAAGTTTTTTTGTTGCTCTATGTATAATCATTCGCGTGGCACTTTCTGATTTTTGTAAATGATCAGCTACTTCGCTTACCTTCTTTCCTTCAAAGAAACGTAATGTCAGAGCTAGTTGTGTTTCTTCATCCATTTCATCAAGAGCTTTCTTTATTAAAGATATCTCACCCGTAATTTCAATGGTTTCGTTTTTGTCAGCCACATCTTCTTCAATAGGAGTCGTTTCAATTCGTTTGGTTCGATAGAACTCGGAAACTACTCCACGAGCGATTGTAAAGATTAAACCAGAAACCTTTTCTACTTCTGATGAAGTCAGGTAATTCCAGACTCGCAGGAAGGTTGTTGAGAGTGCGTCTTCGGCATCCTCGTGACTGGGAAGTTTTGCTAAAAGAAAACGGTGAACGGCTGAAGCATGCTGTTCATAGATTTTTGCGAAGGCTTTTTCGTCTCGCCTGGTTCTGATCTTAAAAAGAAGAATTTTCTCTTGCATGCTCACAAACAAGGTCGCAAGTTAGATAATAAAACATCACTAAGTGACACGATGATACACTTTTTTTGGCCAATATAACAGAAGAAAAATACCAGATTCTGTGGAAAAAATCAAGGGTCGGACCTTAATATATTATTTTGCATTTGACAAGGTATTATTTTTTGGCTACACTGGTGTGGACAAGACTTGAAAAGTATCAAATTTCAATAATCAAGATTCAATGATGGATGTTCTATAATTTTAAGAAATAAGACTCCGTACTTGATAATTGAATATTGATAATTGATTATTAAAAAAGCTCCATACTTGATTATTGAAAATTGATTATTGATAATTTAAACACTATGCCTCTCAACAACATAATCCGTCTATCCGTCTCCGAAGCTGCCAGAATGTTCGGGGTTAGCCAACGTACTATTCGTCGGGCAATTACCGAACAAGCAGTAACCTATGTAGTCGTTCAAGGCAGATATAAAATCAATTTCGAATCACTTTTAAAATGGTCGCAAGACACCACCACAGTTAGAAACAAACGCGACAAAACTGGCTTGGGACAATACGTGGTACAATGGAGAATAAAGAACAAACTTTTTTCGCCAAATCCGAAGGTGTTGGAGGGTGAGGAGGGCTCAATGGGGGCAACGGGTGCAACTGTTACAAGGGGGTAAAAATATATGCTAACAAATATACAACCGACCCCTTGAGCCCCTTGCCACGGTTATAACCATTGTACCCATTACATTTGTGAAAAAAATATTAATCACAATTTTCATAACAATACTTCTCTTCCCGTTTGGAGTAGGAGCAGAAACTGCTTCTGATAAATATCCACGCACGGCGAATTACTATTTATTATCAGGCAGCAACCTGGAGGGCGAATCGGCAATAACAAATTTGTCGTCTTTTGATTTATTGGTTTTACCAGCCGAAGCCCAACTTTATAATAAAACTTTTTTTACCGAAGCTCGAAAAAAAAATCCTGACATAATTATTCTGGCCTATGTTCCAACAGTTAGCTACAACAATCTTTACTGGAATGACTCGCTACACAAAAGTTTAAAATCCGGTATTCAAAGTTCGTGGTGGCTTAAAAATTCTACTGGTAGCAACATCAGCATCTGGCCCGGTACAAGTGCTTTAAATTTAAATTCGGGTTGGGCTGAATATTTGGCCAGCTACGCTGCAACTTCAGTGTATGGTAGTGGACTTTGGGATGGAATTTTTTTTGATGAAGTTAACGATTCAGCTCCAAGTGGTAGTACTGTTACCAATAGCCAGTGGGCCGACGGCTATGCAAACCTTTTTAAAACTACTCGCACAGCAGTTGGTTCTAAAGCGATTATTATTACCAACGGCAGTTCCAGCTCAACTTTTCGTTCATACATTAACGGTCGTATGTTCGAATCATTTCCTACCCCATGGGAAGGCGACGGTGATTGGGATACGGTAACAAAAAATTATCTGGACATGGAGGATACTGTTGGTTATGATCCAATCTTTTTCTTAAACGGCAATACTGGAAACACCGGCAATCAAAACAATTATCAAGCAGTACGTTTTGGTTTAACCTCGGCTTTACTTGGTGGCGCGTATTTCGGCTTTGACTATGGCACTGAAAGTCATGCTCAAATTTGGGAATACGATGAGTATGACGCTTATTTAGGTGAGCCTAAAGGCGAACCAGAAGATTTACTTAACCTAAACAACACTACTATAAAAGAAAGTGTTTGGGGGCGAGATTTTACTAATGGTAAAATAGTGGTTAATTCCACTAATCAAAACCAAACTGTAAGTCTCGATGGTGATTATGAAAAACTACATGGCACACAAGATCCAACCATCAACAATGGCGCAATTGTTTCGCGAGTTACTGTTCCGGCCGAAGATGGCTTGATTCTTCTCCGCCCTATTGAAAAAATTAACAACACTTCTTATACCAACGGTGCTTTTGCCAGGATTTACGATGCTAAAGGCAATATGAAACGAACTGGTTTTTTTGCGTATGATTCTGATTACCTCGGTGGACTAACTGTCGTTAATTATGATATTGACGGCGACAAAAAACTTGAAACAATCACTGCTGACAAAACCGAAGTGGTTATTTATGAGGACGACGGCACACAACACACAGCCTTTTGTCCATTTACTGAAAGTTATGAACTAGGTATTAATTTATCAGTCGGTGATTTAGAAAATGATGGTTCGGCCGAAATTATAACTGGTACTGAATATGGTGCCGGACCACAGATTAGAATCTTTAATAAAGACGGTGTTCTGATAAATCCCGGTTTTTTTGCTTATGATCAGGCCTTTCGTGGTGGCGTACATGTGGCACTTGGCGACGTTAATAACGACGGTAATCTAGAAATTATCGCCGGTGCCGGAAAATCAGGCGGCCCTCATGTTAGAATTTTTAATAAAAATGGCACCTTGATTAACCCAGGGTTCTTTGCTTACAACCAAGCTTTCCGCGGTGGTGTTTATGTTGGATCAGGCGATGTTGATGGCGACGGACAAATTGAAATAGTCACCGGTGCTGGTCCATCAGGTGGCCCCCATGTTCGGATATATAATTACAATGGGGCTTTAGAAAATGAATTTTTTACCGGCTCGGCTCTTGATAGTACTGGTGTAAAAATTACTGTGGCTGATGTCGACGGTGACAATATCGATGAGATCGTTACATTAAGTGAAGATGTGTTCACTTTCTCAAAATTTTAATTCCCTCTACAGAAATGATTCTTCCTTCCTCATCGCCGCGATGGGGGAGGATAAGAGGAGAGGGCAAATAACATATGGAAACCTTAGGCCAACAAATTAAACATGGAATTTCAAATAATCCCGAAGAACGTCCACACACAGCATTAGAATATTTTGTTCATTTATTAGTACATCCGGGACGAACATTACTGTCGCCGTTTTATCGTCATATTGAAAAACGATATATAAAAATCGAAAAATTCGAAATAAAATTTCTTTTAACCGATATTGCCCTGTTACTTATTTCTTTGGGCGTAGCTGGATCAGTTATCGGCTGGTTTATTTGGCATAACAAAATTGAAAACCACATTTTCTTTGAAGCTCAAATTACTCCAACAGAAATTGTATCGGGTGCACCATCGACTTTGGTTTTACGATATACCAACGGTACCGGACAAGAATTAAATGATGTTTATCTTAACCTTTCGTACCCGGCTCATTTTGATTTACAAGAATTAGCTAGTGGTGAAACACTGGTTGAAAAAAGTAATGTCATTTCTCTTGGTAATCTGCCTCCGGACGCCTTCGGTTCGATAAAAATTCGCGGCGTTATGTTTGGTAATGTCGGTGGCGAACAAACTTTTGAAGCTAAGATGACTTTCAATTATGGTGAAAAAAAACATTACGGAGAAAAAACCTCGCGCCATGTCTTCTCACCAGCCAAATCAGTCTTAAACTTATCGCTCGAAATACCTGAAAAAATTGTGGCTGGACAAAGTTTTACCGGTCGAGTTGCGTATGAAAATACCGGCGATCTTGCTCTTCCAGAAATAAAGGTTACACCAGAGTGGCCAGAAAACTTTAATCTAATTTCTCTTTCACCAGATAAATGGTTAATTGATTCAATTGAAGCTGGAGAAAAAGGTTATTTCAATTTTATTGGCACACCAGCAGCTGGAGCAGAAAATTTATCTTTATCTTTTATTCCTTCGTTTGTCTTCGGTTCTGATGAATATAGGCAAGAAATTCTAAAGCAAGACGTTTCTATTATTCAACCGCAAATTAAAGTTAGCCACAGTGTTGAAGCAACCTCGGTTAATCCAGGCGGTACACTTAAGGCAATTGTTAAATACGAAAATACCGGCGACACTCCTGTTTACAATGTTGATATTTCTTTATATTCAAATAATCCGTTCATCCAAACTGATGCAAAAAAGATTATTGGCACAATTGCTAGTCATACTTCTGGCGAAACCGAAATTGAAATAAAACTTCAACCTTACGTTACTCAAAGCGAAACCTCGGTCTTCGAACACTTAAATATAGACACCAAAGCCAGCGCTTCTTACAAAATCGAAGAAAGCCTAACAGCCGAGGCGGTTACTGTCTACGGGACTGAAATTTCTACTCCGCTTACCACACCAATTACTTTCCGCTCTTTTGGTCGCTATGCTACTGAAAGTGGCGACCAGCTCGGTCGAGGACCATTACCACCAGTTGTTGGCGAAGAAACAAAATATTGGATCTTCTGGAACGTCTCGGGCACGACTAATGAAATAAAAAATCTTTCCATCACCGGCGAATTACCGGCCAACGTCAGCTTTACCGGCCGACAAACTGTTTCCACTGGTTCGGCTGTAACTTATGATGAATCAACCAAAACTGTCAGCTGGCAAGTCGGCGAAATAAATTCAACCTTTGCACCATCAGCTAAAGTTATTGGTGCAGCTTTTGAGGTAGCTATAACTCCTTCTGAAAGCCAAGTCGGCACCTCACCTACTCTAATTTCTGATATTCTACTCTCTGGAACTGATAGTTGGACCAATGCATGGCTTACGGCCACAGGGTCCAAAGTCACAACAAACCTACCAGGCGACCAAATGGCTGATAGCCTGGAATTGGTAATAAAATAGGTTTTTTAGCCTAAAAAGCCCTAAATAAGGGCTTTTTAGTTATCCACAACATTCAGATTCGACCATTGACAAAAAGGCTATTTTCTGCTATACTTAGCTGTTTATGAAAATAGCAATGATTGGTCAAAAAGGTTATCCGGCACTTTCTGGTGGTATTGAAAAGCACGTGCAGGAACTCTCAGAACGTTTAAAAAACCAAAATCACGAAGTGATAGTATTTTGTCGTGGTTGGTATTCTAAAGAAAACGTTTATAAGGGAAAAATTAAACGAATTTTTGTTCCCACAGTTCATACCAAACATTTAGATGCCATCATTCATACTTTTGTATCTATTTTTGTTGCCGCTTGGATGAAGGTTGATGTATTCCATATTCATGGTGTTGGTCCGGCTCTTTTAGCTTGGTTGCCAAAATTACTTCGCCCTTCAGCCAAAGTTGTTGTAACTTTCCACAGTATTGATCGCCTACAACAAAAATGGGGTCTTTTTGCTCGCACTATGTTGCGTCTTGGTGAAATGGCTGCTTGTCGTTTACCTGACAAAACTATTGTGGTTTCAAAAACCCTTTTGGAATATACTCGTGAAACTTATGATGCTGATCCTATTTATATTCCCAACGGCGTTAATATTCCTGAATCAAAAAATACAGTTGAATTAATTAAACAATTCAACCTTGAAAGCAACAAATATTTTATAATGGTTTCTCGTCTTGTTGAACATAAAGGACAAAAAACTTTAATTGCTGCCTGGAAAAAAGCTCGCGCTACCGAACCAAAACTTCTCAATGACATGAAATTGGTGATTGTTGGTGGTGGTTCGTTTACCGACTCTTATGTAAAAGAATTAGAAAAAATGACTTGTGGCGATGATTCAATTGTTTTAACCGGCGAACAAACCGGTGAAAATCTTCATGCCTTATTTTTCAATGCCTATGCAGCCATCCATCCTTCCCGTCTTGAAGGCTTGCCAATAGTTATTCTTGAAGCTATGAGTTATGGTAAATGTGTATTAGCTTCTGATATTTCTGAGCATATGGAAATAATTCGTGATAATGGTTTGTCTTTCAAAGTCGATGATATTGATGAGTTGGCAAAAAACATAATCATGATGGCCGAAACACCAGAGTTGGCCGCCCATGTCGGAAATGAATCAGCTGTCTTTGTAAAAAACAATTTCTCTTGGAATGAAATTGTCGATCGTACTGAAATGTTATATCGACAAACGGTTCATCTTAAAAAGGAAAATGTTGTAATAGATTGGTTAACTCATCGGAAACCGTTGTTGTAAAAACGTAAAAGCGTAAAAACGTAAAATTTGATTATACAAAAAAATACCCGGCACCTGCCGGGTTTTACGTTTTTACGTTTTTACGCTTTTACATCTTTACAACCTCCTATGTTCTGCAATTGCCGATTTATAAATTTCCATTAATTTTTCGTAATGCTTTTCAAGAGTAAATTCTTTTAAAACTCTTTCTCGACCAGCAAAACCCATTTCTCTAGTCATTCCGTGATCATAAAAAAGACGCTCGATGGCCTCAACTAACTCAAGGACACTGCCAGGTTGAACCAAAAGGCCGGTTACACGATCAGACACAACCTCTGGAAGACCCCCGATGTTTGAGGCAATAACCGGTTTACCAGCGGCCATGGCTTCAAGAACTACTAGTCCAAAAACCTCTTGCCACAAGGACGGAACTACGACACAACGTGCTCCACGATATAAATTCCATAAAGTTTCACCGGCCGCAAAACCAACAAATTCAACATTAGTTAATTTTTCAGCTGCTTGTTTTAATCTTGCTTCCTCCGGACCAGTGCCAACAACCTTAAAATTAATATGTGGCAATTTTTTTGCTGCTCTAAGAAATTGCCAAATTCCTTTTTCTTCGACTAAACGACCGACGAATAAAATATAACCATGATCCCAGCCAATAGCCGGGGTAATTTTTTGCACGTCAATGGCTAATGGTAAAACATTGATTTTCCAAGCTTCAAAACCTTTCTTAATCATTTCACTTTTAACAAAATTTGTGGAAACAATGTAACGGTCGACGAGATGATATAAACCCATTCGCTCATGTAAACGATAAGTCGCGGCCGCGGCCAAACTAGCAAAAAAAGAATTTTTATGAAAACGAGAAAGAGCGGCTTGAATAATACCCACCCGACTTAAATCTTCAACCTTATGATGCGACCAACGCATGTATTGTGGCGAAATCATGTGATAATCCTGAACTGTCATAACTGTTGGTACACCAAGTTCACGCAGTGTCAAAAAAATCGAAGGGGAAATTTGATAATAAATATTATGAACATGAACAAGGTCTGGCTGAAAACGACGAACTAATTGCGAAATTTTTTCCTGGGCTTCGAAAGAAAAAAACATGCGACCTAAAGTTCGAATCCCTTGCCAGTTTAACTTTACTTTTTCTGTTTCTACTTGGCTGACAAAATATTTGTTGTATGGTGACGGTAAATTAGACGGATGTTGCATGGCAAAAGGAATTGGCTCGTTTCCATGTTCACGCAAAAGATGTTCTAAATCCAAAAGATAGCGCTCAGCCCCGCCTTTTAAAAAATAAAATTTATTTGCAAGAACTACTTTCATATTGTTACTAATCAACTAATAATCTACTAATCTACGAATCTACTAATTCAAAAATAAAATTCGTTGATTAGTAAATTGGTAGCAAAATTAGTAGATTGGCAGCAACCGTGACTTGTTAAACTAATTTCTTATTTTGATTTAAAACTACAATAAACCCGCCATATAACCACAAGTAAAAAGCCAAAGTCCTAACTTCAAGAAAAGAAGCCAAAAAAGCATTCAAAGCCACAGCAATCATCGCCGCGGCAAACCCTAAGGCCAAAGCCCGCACAAATGGATCACCTTTATTATCACGATAAACTTTTATAGAATAAGCAAACAAAACTAAATACATCCAAAGATAAAAAGCTAACCCAAGTGTGCCGGTTTCGCCCCAAAGTGAAAACCAATTGTTATCAATATAACCATCGGTGCCATAAACACCATAAGGTAAACCAAGCTGCTCATAGACCTTGGTGTTATTTAAAGCTGTTACTGCCCCGCCACCATATTGCCCAGGCCCAAAACCAAACAAAGGCGAAGCTGGAACTACGGTAATTACGGTTTGTACCATCCAAAACAAACGACCTAAGCCATAATATTCACCACTCCAACGTTCATAAGAAAAGGTTTCAAAAAATCTTTCGACCACGGTCTGTTGTGGTGTATCAATCAAATATCTAACCATTAATCCTGAATAGACGAGGTAACCAACCAAAATAGCAACAATTGATAATGAAGCGATTAAAACTCTTCGGTCTTTTTTAATCCACAAAGCAATAAACAAAAAGCCTAAAAGAAAACCAAACCAAGCCGAACGAGAATAGGTTAAAACCAAGGCCGGTAGACCAACAAGAAATATTAACCAGATAAATTTTTTCCCTATTTCTTTTCCCTTCTTCATTTCATACAAGATAGCCGCGGCAATAACCAAAAAGAAAGCCAAAAAAGTTCCTAGACGATCGTAACGTCCAAGTGTGGCAAAAACCCGTGTGCCTGATTCCCAAGTTTGCGCTACTCCTGAAGTTAAAACCATTTCACCAAAAGTTCTAGTCTCCGAAGGCAAAAGAAGTAAATCAAGTGGCTCACCTATAATAGCTTGAACTATACCCAAACCAGCCTCAAACAAAACTATAGCCAACATGACCAAAGTTAATTTTTTTACAAAAGAACGATCGGGTTTTAAATAAACAACAATAAAGAAAACTAAAATAAAACGAATAATTTTTCTTAAACCAAGAACAGCAACAGATGGATCAACAAAATTAATTATTGCCGAAGAAACTGCGACAACTAAAAATAAAACAAAAGGTAAATTTATTGGGGTGTTTTTAATTTTAAATTCACCGGTAGCCACCCGCCACAAAACTACAGCACACAAAAAATAAATAAGAACTTCAGAAAAATATCTAGCAAAAACGTAAATTTCATCAGGAACAAATTTTAAGATAAAAGGTTCAAAAGGCAAATAAACAGCAAGAAAAGCTAGAGTCCAAAGTGGTCGTACTATTGTTAAAACAACAAAACAAAGACCAATAACAATAGATAAAATTGTTAAACCAGAATAAACAGCCTGCAAAGCAATTAAACTAGCTAACAATACAAAAATACCACCTGCGTACCATGCAGTATTTTCTTCGGCATGTTTATAAATCCTCCTGAAGTCTAACATGTATCTATTATAGCAAAAGGGCCAAAAGGATTGAAGAGGACGAAGTGTTATTTAAATTTTCAATTATCAAGATTCAATATTCAATTATGGATGTTCTATATTTTAAGAAATAAGACTTCCATACTTGATAATTGATTATTGAATATTGATAATTAAAAAAACCACGCTAGAGATATAGCGCGGAATAAGTAGGTTAACTGACAAGATTTGACCAGTCACCATCAGAAGTTTTGAAGACTTCGATGATGGCAACAAAAGCCGACTCTTGCTCTTCGGTCACAGCGTTGGGCACTGCGACTAGGAAAAGACCATTGTCGTCACTGTAACGATTGGTATCATCGTCGTGACCATGAACACCAAACAAATCTGAGCCGTAGTACGGGTCCAACGATATTGGTGTACCACCAACGACGATATAGTTTTCATCTGACCAACCTGGGTTTTGACTTCCCAAAAGCATGTCGGAAAACCGATCATCGTTCTTGACCCAAAAACTGAACGTAAGTAACCCACCGACACCATAACTACTAGTGCAGTCCGGATAGTCTCCAATCAGACCAGGGTTATCTTGATCTGGATCGCAGTTGGCCGAAGTCCACGAACTGGCGCCATTAGGCCATTGATCATTAAACTCAGTGGCCGTAGCTACCAAATATTCGCTTCCGGTAGAGATACGGCGACCTGTGGGGGTCAAAAGGTTGTCGATGGCAGCAACCATTTCACCATTAAGGCCGCCGGTCGGCCAAGCAAGTCCTTGACCAGGAAACGGTAGCTCGGTGATGCAAAAGTCATTGAGTGTTATCTCACCGATTGGAATGCGGGATTTATCATCCTGCTCTGCCAACTCCGGTGGAGCACCAACCACAAAGGTTCCACCATCAATGAGAACCATACCTGAGGGACAACCCTCGGACGAAAGTGTTTCGTTTTCTTGGTCAGACACTGACAGATTACTGTCGCTATCTTCCCTGTCTTCTGATGGATTACGAAACCCCAAACCATCAGATTCCTGACATCCGGCCAGAATAAAACCAAGGGAAAGAACTGTGATCAAGGAATGCATTTTTTGTCCTTTTGGCTGTTTTGGAGAAAAAAACTGTAAATAACCTCAAGGTCTTTTTATCATATTTAAGCCAAAAAAACAAGACCTAAATGTTTTTTTAAATTATCAAGATTCAATAATCAATATTCAATGAAGGATGTTCTATATTTTAAGAAATAAGACTCCATACTTGATAATTGAATATTGATAATTGATTATTAAAAAAAGACGCATCAGAGGCAACCGAAGTTGTATAATACGTCAGAAGGAAGGAGTGGGTCTAGTTCCCTACTCTACGTATCTCACGATCCGGCTGCCAAAGCCGTCCTCGGTGATAACACACGGACCAGAGGTCGACCACTTGTCGAGGCCGAACCACTCGTCGTTTACACCATCCGAGGCGAAGGGAGTGAAATTCGAGATCGGATAGACCAGGAACTCATGTCCCACTGTGGATCCGAGGTAGCTTGTTTCGGTACTACCACCGGAAGCCCAAGCTACTACACCAACCGTAGTGGTGATACTCAAGGGGAGTGGCATCAGGAGACCAGCAGTGACATCGCCGGTGATAGTCACGCGGAGGTTGAGTCCATCGATGACGCAAGCGATCGAACCAAGACAAGAAGTCTCGTCGGTGACGCCGTCACAGTCGTTGTCAACACCATCACCGCAAGCCTCGATGGCTGCATCAATGGTGTCGTTGGCCGGATGTGTGAGGTAAAGACTATCGTTGCAGTCCCCCTCTTCCCTGGTCACGCCATCGCCGTCGTCATCGGTTCCCGCGGGGGTTCCGGTGTCTTCAGGTTCGGACGTGTCACCGGTTTCGGTCGGCTCGGGAGGACACTCGGCATCGCTGCCGTTACAATCCTCATCGATCCTATTTTCACAGACATCCTCGGCCGCCGGGTTCACCGTGGCGTCGGAGTCGTTGCAGTCGCTGGAATTGGTGACGTATCCGGCTTCCGATCCGCACAGCCACCTAGTCGTGCCTTCCTGACCATAGCCGTCACTATCGGTGTCGGACCACCCGGCTTCGTACCAGGTGACAGAGGTGTCGGTGTCGTCACAGTCGCCGTCGGTTTCGGTGTAACCGTCACCATCGTCGTCGTAGACGTCCGTGCCTTCATCGACCGTTCCGTCGCAGTTGTCATCCACACCATTCGCGACCTCGGTCATGCCGGGGTTCACGTCGGGGTTGGAGTCGTCACAGTCGGCGGAAGCATAGCCGTCACCGTCATCGTCGACCGAGTCACGGCAGGCGTCGTCGTTCAGATCAACGTCGCCGTTGCAGTCGTTGTCGACGTCGTCGGTGCAGACTTCGGGGTTGCCCGGGAAGGCTGCGGCCGAGCTGTCGTTGCAGTCGGTCGAATCCACGACGTAGTTCTCAGGGTCCAACTCACAAGTGAAGGCAGCGGCCATGGGGTCACCATAACCATCGCCATCATAGTCGTAGAACCAGAGGTCGGCGTCGAGCGCCGCGGCTTCGTCAACGGTACCGTCGCAGTCGTTGTCGACTCCGTCGCAGTACTCGTTGGCTTCGGGATAGATGTTGGCGTCGGTGTCGTCACAGTCGCCGTCGGCTTCGGTGTAACCGTCGCCATCGTCGTCATAGACACCCGTACCTTCATCGACCATTCCGTCGCAATCATCGTCCACACCGTTCGCAACCTCGGTCATGCCGGGGTTCACGAAGGCATTAGTGTCGTCACAGTCGAGGATGGTGGAATACCCATCGGCATCCACATCCACGGCCGGACCAGGTTCGACCGGGGGACACACAGCATCGCTGCCATCGCAGTCCTCGTCGGTCCCATTTTCGCAGACATCTTCCACATCCGGATGGATGTCGGAATTGGTCTCGTCGCAGTCGAGGGTGTAGTTGTAGCCATCACCGTCGGCGTCGATCAAATCGGTCCCGTCACAGTTCTCGTCGATCCCGTTGTAGGGGATCTCCGTGACGCCGGGGTTCACGCTGGTATCGGTGTCGTCGCAGTCCGCACCAGCATAACCGTCGCCATCGTTGTCGACCATGTCGCCACAGTCGTCGTCGAGGGTGTCGATTTCGCCGTTGCAGTCGTTGTCGATACCGTCACTGCAGTTCTCGCCCGCACCCGTGAAGATGCTGGCGTCGGAATCTTCGCAGTCGCCTTCGTTCTCGGTTTGTCCGTCACCGTCGTCATCGACGTCGTTGCAGTCGAGGTCGCCCCCGGTGCAGTCGTTGTCAATGTCGTCGCCGCAGATCTCTTCGGCCGCCGGGTTCACCGTGGCGTCGGAGTCGTCGCAGTCGCTGATGGTCGAGTAGCCGTCGGCGTCTTCGTCCACAGCCGGACCTTCAGGAACCACCGGACACTCGGCATCGCTGCCGTCGCAATCCTGATCAGTTCCGTCTTCACAAATATCCTCGGCCGCCGGGTTCACCGTGGCGTCGGAGTCGTCGCAGTCAGTGCCGTTCAGCACTCGTCCGCTCATGACAGAGCATGAGTTGATCGCTGTGGTCGAATCGCCGAAACTGTCGCCATCGGCATCCACGAACCAGTCGACGTAATCGACGCTATCGTCGATCGTGCCGTTGCAGTCGTTGTCGACACCGTCGCAGAGCTCGGCCGCGTCTGGGTAGACTCGGGAGTTCGTGTCGTCGCAGTCGGTGGCGTCGGCCACGTAACCCGTGGGGGCTTCGCAGCTCGTCACCGGTCCGGACGACATTCCGTCGCCGTAACCATCACTGTCCAGGTCGGGGTACCAGGTGGTGACGTCGACGGCACTGTCCTCGTCGGTCATGTAGTCGCAGTCATCGTTCACGCCGTTGCAGTACTCGATGGCGCCTGGGTTCACACTGGCATCGGAGTCATCGCAGTCGTTGACGTCAGCCACGTAACCACGGGGCATGTCGCAGGACACGAGGGGATAGACGCTGTCGCCGTAACCATCATGATCCATGTCGACGTACCAAGTGGAGGCGTCGATGGCACCGTCGTCGATCACACCATCACAGTCGTCATCTTGCCCGTTGCAGAGCTCGGTGGCGCCTGGGAAGGCGTTCGAATCGACGTCGTTGCATTCTTCGCAAGCGGCGAAACCATCGGCATCCGCGTCTGCGAAGCCAGTGGAACCGTCGCAGTTGTAGTCGTTCGAGTCGGTGCAGTCGGACTCATCGGCACCCGGGTTGAACCAGGCGTTCGAATCGTCACAATCACCGCCGTCCTGAACGTAGCCTGTGGGCTGATCGCAGGTGACCATGGTTTCGGCATCGCTGCCGTAGTTGTCATGATCGCCGTCGAAGTACCAAGTGGCCACGTCGATTGCATCGTCCTCATCAGAGGTACCGTCACAATCGTTGTCCACACCGTCGCAGTACTCGGTAGCACCAGGATAGGCGCTGGCATCGATGTCATCGCAGTCGGTGGCGTCAGCCACGTAACCGCGAGGCATGTCGCAGGAGACGATGGAGTAGGCGCTGTCGCCAAAGCCATCATGATCCATGTCGACGTACCAGGTGGCGGTGTCGATAGCATCACTGCCATCAACGGTACCGTTGCAGTCGTCATCCAGACTGTTGCAGACCTCGTTGGCGTCGGGGTTGACCGTCGCGTCGAGATCGTCACAGTCAGTGGCATCGGCCACATAGCCCGTGGGGGCCGCACAGTTCCAAACCTGCGCCAGAGAATTCCCGAAGGAATCCCCGTCGTAGTCCAGATACCAGTCGGTCACGTCATAGGCATCCATGTCCGCGTCGCCGTTGCAATCGTCATCAAGGCCATTGCAGACCTCGGTGGCGTCGGGGTTGATACCCGAATTGGCGTCATCACAGTCACCGTTCACAACCGCGTAGCCCGTGGGCATTTCGCAGGCCGTGGTGGTGATGTCGGAACCGAAGCCGTCGCTGTCCGTGTCCTCGTACCAGGTGGTGACATCGGAAGCGTTGTCGTCGATCACGTCGTTGCAGTCGTTGTCGAGACCATCACAAACTTCCTGGTTGCCCGGGAAGATGTCGGACTCGGCATCGTCGCAGTCGGAGGCGTCGGAGACGTAGTCCACCGGGGCCTCACAGGCCTGGATGGTCTCGTTCACGTTGCCGAAGTCGTCGCTGTCCGCGTCCTTGTAGAACGTGGTAGTGACGTCTTCGTCGGCGACATCGTCGCAGTCGTCGTCGATCGTGTTGCAAACTTCGGCCGCACCTGGATTGATGTCCGGATCGCCGTCGTTGCAGTCGGTGGCGTCGACCACGTAGTTGGGAGGAGTCTCGATGCTGACGAACGGGACACCAGGGTCACCGTAACCATCGCCGTCGCCGTCGAAATACCAGGTGGTGGGCTCGAGACCGGTATCATCCGTACCAGTGTCATCGACGCTGGTGTCCTCGGAATTGTCTTCCGGATCACATACGTCACCAATACCGTCATCATCCTTGTCGGCCTGATCGGCATTGGCCTTCTTGGCACAGTTGTCGGCGTTGTTCGGGACGCCGTCCCCATCCTGGTCGGACCAACAGCCCGAAGCAAGGATCATGAAACACGAGAGAAGGAAACCGCGCATTTAGCGCCTCCTTGGGGGTTGCAAGCACAGAAACCGTGCCTGTCTTGGGTTGGAATTCCGTCCTTTTGAGACAGAATATGAATCGCTGCGTCAGGTCCCGCAGCGAGGGTTGGAAATATTTGGTTGCGAATCGCGACCTGTTTTAGGCTTTTATTAGCAATAAAAAGCTAAAAACAAGGCATGATTTTTAACGGCTTATTTCACCATTTTTTAAGGATTTTGTCAAGGTTTTGATACAGGAAGTAGCGAGTAGTAAGTAGTGAGTAGTGACGACAGAGTTCGGTATGGTTGGGTGGACAAGATTCTGGTGTTTAATCGATTATGATAGGTTTGGGGACTATAAGGGACTAAAGGATTTTTTTGTTATTACCACTTCCTTTTAATACCTTTTAGTCCCCTAACCCAGTTCCACCCAAACCAATACCCTTTTGGCCTACCTACTACCTACCACCCACCACGAACCTAGACCGAAGCTACCACCTAGAGCCTACCTTCTACAACCCTAAAACCTAAAAACAAAAACGACCCCGATCCGCGAACCACCCAGAGGGGGTAGAACACGAATCAGGGTCAAACAACGGAGGAGAGCCTACGGGACGCGACACTTCCAGTCGTTGTTGTACGACCAGCAGTCGCTGGAGGAATCCGCTCCATGGATGAGCTCGTCGCCGTCGTAGGCGATGAAGTCGATGTAGTCGACGGTCCCGAGCGACTCGACGAGCCAGCCACCAGAGCGATCGCCTTGGAGCTGAACCACGAGACCGGACGCAACTGGCACGAATACCGAGTCAGTTCCGGCTGTGATCTGGATGCAGTTGCCGTCATCCAGAACCCCGTCGCTGTTGGTGTCGGCATACCAGTGCGACCAGTCGTACGGCGAGTCGCTGGCGTAGCACAGCGACCAGTCGTAGGCGGCCACGGAGGCGTCAACGACGACTTCGAGCCCGTTGTCCACGGTGCCGTCGCAGTCGTTGTCGATGAGATCGCCGGCTGTCTCGATGGCGCCGGGGTTCAAGGAGGCGTCGGTATCGTCACAATCGCGGCCGCTTGCACTGCCGCAGTCGACGCCGTAGCCGTCGCCGTCCGCATCGATCTCGTCGCCGGCATAGCAGAACCCGTCGGACCCGCAGAACAGCTCGTAGCACTCGCTGGTGCCACAGTCGGCATTGGTCACACATTCGGTTTCGGCTGCCGTTCCGGTATCTTCGGTGTCGGTTTCCTCGGGGGTGACGATGTCATCCGTATCGTCGGTCGGTTCAGGATCAGCGACGACACCAGTGTCATCAGACTCGGGCTCGGCCGCCGTTCCGGTATCCTCTTCAGGTTCCGGATCAGGCTCGGCCGTATCGGTAGGCTCCTCGGTGGAGGTATCCCCGTCGATCTCGCCGTCGCAGTCGTTGTCGACTCCGTTCGCAACCTCGGTGGCGCCCGGATGGACACTACGCGAGGAGTCGCGGCAGTCGGTGTTGTCGGCCACGTAGCCAGTGGGCTGGTCGCAGGACTCGGTGGAGTCCGCGGCGTTGCCGTAACCGTCACCATCCGCATCGCGGTACCAGGTGTCCGCGCCAGCAGCATCGTTGTCGATGAGACCGTCGCAGTCGTTGTCGAGGCTGTCGCAGTACTCCACGGCGCCCGGGTTCACCAGGTCGTCGTAGTCGTCACAGTCCTCTTCCTCACCGTAGCCGTCGCCATCGTTGTCGACGATGGGATCGGGGTCGGTGTCCTCGACCGTGTCCGAGGTGTCATTCGTGGTGGCGGTGTCGTCGGAGTTGCCGGTCTCGATAGTGGTGTCGTCGGTCTCGCCGGAGTCGACAGTGTCGGACTTGGCGGTATCATCGACCTTGGCCGTATCCGAGATGTCGTCAGTCTTGGATGTGTCATCACCGTGGTTGGTGATATCGACACCAGTCTCGGTTTCGAAGGCACCGGTATCGTCGGTGGTACCATCCACCTTCGACTCGGGGTAACACCCTGCAAGCAGCAGAGCGAGGGCAAACAGGATCTTGGCCATGTGGCCTCCTTTGTTGTGGTTCTGACTTGGAATTTATCACCTCGGTTTACTCCCTAAACCAATCGGCTTTGGGATCGGATGATATCTGAAAAAGGTCATTGCAGAAGGTGTTTTTATACCTTTAGCAAGCATAAAATAATACCATAAAAATGACCTTTTGTCAAGTATAGGTGGCTTAAATTAGCGAAAAAATTGGTTGTGGAAGGGCGGCAACTGTGGCAAGTGTTGCAAATGGGGCAATTGGGGGGTGGTTTTTATGATAAATTCGGGCATTAAAGGGCGCTAAGGCATTGGGGTTTGTTGAACCCCCACCCACTGCGTGGCGCAGACACCCTTCCCCTAGGGGGAGGGCTACTTTATTCAAAAAAGGTGCGGGGAGGAGGGAGTAAGAATTCTTCGGCCTATCGCCTAGAGCCTACCACCTACGAACCTAAAAAATATTAAAATAAAAAAAACGACCCCCAGAATCACTCAACTTCACCAGTTAAGGCAAAGGAATGATCCTGAGGGTCAAGTGGCCCGACTCAGCTACAGGCCGACTACCTGGAAGATGCGCTCGCATCCACCGGAGTAGCTCTCGCCACCTTTGTCGTAGTAGTAGCCGTAGATGCCGTAGTCGGTGGTGCCGTCGTAGGCGTGGAACTCCAGGGTCTCGGAGCCGTGGATGGTCATACCCGCACCGTCACCGGTGCAGTTCCAGACCGTCCCCGATCCCTCGATCTCCACCCAGGAGGAGACACGCACCCAGTCGCCTTCCTGGATCTCGTGTTGGAAGGAAATCTCGGTGGTGTAGGGCTCCGACTCGGAGTCCTCCACCCACCCGTAGGTTCCTTCCTCGGTCGAAGCATGGGTCCACTGGACGTACATGCCGCCGGCGGTTCCGTAGCTCCAGGTGTACTCGAAGGTACCGTAGGTCACGTCCGCATCGGCGTCGGAGTCGGCATCGGTGTCCGCATCGGAATCCGCGTCCGCGTCCGCATCGGCGTCGGCATCGCTGTCGGCGTCCGTGTCGGAATCGGCATCGGAATCGGCGTCGGTGTCGCTGTCGGAGTCGGTGTCAGCGTCGGCTTCGGTGTTGGTGTCGTCGCCGGAATCTCCGACCGTGGAGGTGGGGTACTCGCAGGCGACCAGGGAAAGACCGAGGCCGAGGGTGAGGATGTGTCGGAACATGATGTCTCCTGTACGGCCATTGGCCGGGGGTGAGGAGTTTGGATCGTTGGCTGGCGGGAGCCTTTATGCCCCGCAAGCCTTCAAGAGAACAAGGTAGGAACCTTAGTTCCCGGGGCGAACCCCCACATTAGCGTGAGGATACATCCTGAAAACTATGATTGTTAAGTTGATCCGCCTTCGTACAAAATAAATAGTACTACGGCGTGACAGGGAAAATATGTCTTGGGAGCGACTGCGTATTGCAGCAGCCGCTCCCAAGGTGGAGTTGAGTACTCCTAGTACACGAAGGCGATACCGATCTGACCGCCGGTGAAGCCGACGCCATCGGTATCCTGGACATCGTTGTCCTTGACGGACCGGACGCCGCTTCCGACGGTGAAACCGCCGTTGACAGCGAGGCCTTGGACCACCTCATAGCTGATCCGAGCGCCACCATCGAAGCCGTAGGCCACGACGGTGCTTTCTCGACCGACCATGGTGGTGGTGGCGACCCAGCCGCCACCGGTGACACCGAGAGCGAGCCGTTCCCAGCCATAGCCGAGGACAGGACCAGCGTTGAACCGGAGACCCTTTTCCTTGGGAACCCACGAACCCACAACCTCACCGCCAGCGATGAAGCCATTGGCGAAGGGGTGGCCGTTCATGGTGAAGGTCAGGGCCGGCGCCACGAAGGAACCGGGTCGGAGCGAGGAACCGTCGGCAGCAGTCACAGGGGTCTGCGCGCCACCGAAAACTCCGAGACCGACCGAACCGCTGATGTGATGGTCGACATGGTCGTCCAACTCGGCCTTGAGGGTCTTCATCTTGCCCAACACGCTTTCGGGTGCGGGGTCGGACTCGGACCCGGTTTCACCGACGAGGACCCTGGCGATCTCAGCGTCCGTCGTGGCGAACACATCGAAGATGGTGCCATCGGCGGGGTTGGTCGGGGTGCCGGAGTTGTCGGTTCCGGCGTACAGTACACTCACGAGCTCGTCGAACTCCTTCTGGGTGGCCGCGTGGTTGATCTTCCACACGAGAGACCCTTCGGAAGGACGACTGGCTGTGCCGGTACCGTAGAGCGCCGTATTGAGGTCGGTCACGCCACGCTCGTTGGTGCCGAGGCGGCCGAGAACCGAAGTGGCCGCGGGGTGGGCCTGATCAACACCGTTGCCGGTGCCCCAGAGCGCTCCACGAACCTCGTCAACGCCGGTCTGGGCGAGAGCGGCGGCCTTCTTGGCCTCATCCGCAGTCGTCCTGGCCTTCTTGTCGAATCCGCCGGAACCGCCGTTGCCGGAGGTGCCGTGGATCACGTAGGCTTCACCGCCCCATGATCCATCCTCATTCTGGACAGACCTCCAGGCCCAGCCGGCCGCGAGGTCGGGCTGGCCGCGAAGGACGTTCCATGTGAGGTCGGCTTCGAGCGCGTCCATGACCTGCCCGTACACCTTGGGATATCCGAGGAGGTTGGGGCCGTTGCGGATGTTGGCGTGGAGCGTCCAGGACGAAAGGGACTTGGCCGTCTCTTCCTTGGAGCCGGCGGTCTCGGGGCCACTGCCGTTCTGGTCGACGCCGTCCGAGGTGGATTCCTCGGTGGCTCCAGGGTAGACGGCGAAGTTGGTGTCATCGGGGTCATTGGTCCCACGGAACTGATCCGCGGCCTTGGTGCCCTTGGGGGCGACGGGTCCGACCGCCACGACATCCGGAGCCGCGTAGCCGTCGCCATCCGCATCCCGGAACCACTGGGTGGAACTGGAGGCGGGGGCGGGGGCCTTCGCGACGGGGGTGGCTTTGACGGCGAAAGCGTTGCCGGTGAGGGCGACGAACATGAACACGGAGAACACGGGGAACATGGAACGCATGATACCTCCTTCTGGGGGGTTGCCAGGCATGCGATACCTGGGCCCCGCAATGGGGCAGTGGTTGAATAACAATCTACAGGCGCGAACTTTCGCGCACTGGAATGGCTTGACATCAACCTTCGTTGCAAGGAGGAGATGCAATGAAAGGATGCCCAGCCATTCCGGAGCACGAATACTTACAAAATGTAAGTAATTGACTGATTTATATCTGCTTCTCTGTCATATTTAGAACGAATTAATATACCAGATTTTACGATTTTTGTCAATAGTCTGAGTAATGGGACGATTTATTAATCCCCCATCCACTGCGTGGCGCAGACACCCTCCCCCTAGAGAACGAGTTACCCCCCACCCTCGAGGCGACAACCTCCCCCTAGAGGGAGGGATATTTTGGCTTAAATAACAAAAAATCCGCCTAATCGGCTTAGCACTCGCGGGTCAGGACGAGGAGGAGACGTTCTGACCGCTGTCACTAAGCCGATTCGACGGACTTTATTACTTTGTGGAGATTAGGTTACCAATTTGGCGAGGAGGCGTCAAGGTGAAAATTTACCCCCCCCCACCCACTGCGTGGCGCAGACACCCTCCCCCTAGAGGACGGGTTACCCCCCACCCTCGAGGCGACACCCTCCCCCTAGGGGGAGGGATAATATAACTTAATTATTAAAAACTCCTTCAGCTACGTGTTCTGCTGGTGCCGAATTATCATCACGAGCTTCACGAGTAATTATTATACGATCATAAGAAGTGATATCAGAATGTTCACCAGCCCAATCCAAAACAAATTCACCTAAATTATTTGTAACCATTTCGCCGGTGGAAAAAAAATCATAAGGCGCTTGGCGTACCAACCAACCTTCATAAAATTCAGTTTCACGATTTATTTCTGGTAAAGAAACTTTTACGGTGTGATATAAAATTCCGTTTTCAATTCCCCGATCAGCCGAACCTACTTCAAGATTACTAGACAAACTTTTTATAACAGTGGTTTGTTTTGGTAAGACGGTGTTATTGTCTGAACTGGGATTTGAGGGATTTTGAAGATTACCAGGATTATAGACGGCATTGTTATTTTCTGAACGATTTTTTTGACCGGAACGTAAGTAAAAAAGTCCGACACCAAAAACAATCAAAGTTAAAAATCCAACACCAATTATTTGTAAAGGCAAACGAAAACGTGATTTGGTTTTTTGATTGTTTCGATAGTAGTTCATATTCTTCCCCCACCCCTACCCTCCCCCATATACAAAAAATAAAATGAATATATGAAGGAGGGAGAATGAGACTGATTAAAGTTCTTCAATATCTCTTAAAAATCCTGATCGTTTTGGAGCAGACGAAGGATTAGAAAATTTTGGCGGCAAACGTTCACCACTTTTGTTTAAAACGATTGTTGGTTCTTCAAAATCATCAGACCAACGCGATGCGGTATTACGGGACGCAAAATTTTGCGTCCCTACACTCCCTTTAATTCCCTTTAATTCCCTTTCCTCCCCTTCCACTATTCCCCTTGGCAATTCTGATAAAAATACCGAAGGTTGGCTATAAGAAAAATCACCACCTCGACTATCAGTTAAAGCATAAGTCAAATACAAACGTTCACGAGCGCGAGTGGCAGCCACATAAAATAAACGACGTTCTTCTTCTAAAGCACCTTCGATTAAAGCTCGAGGGTTGGGAAAAGCACCATCGCGTAAACCAATAACAAAAACCGCATCCCATTCCAAACCTTTGGCTTGATGAATAGTGGAAAGAACCACCCTTTCACCAAAATCTTTTTGAGCTGCCCCGTAGTTTTCGGCCAAAGTGACATCGTCAAGAAAAGACGATAAATCAGTTGAACTTTCTGCAAAAGTCGCGAACTGTTCCAGATCATCCAAACGATCACGAAAATCTGGTTGTTCGGCTTCAAGATAATCACGATACCCCTGAGCCACAACTGCGCGAATCATGTCGGATGGATGAGTAGCGGCTAACATGTGTTTTAAAACTCCTTTACATAAATCCCAACCACTGGCCGCCCGAGTTGGTGAAACACCATCAGTTGAAATCGCTACAGATAAATTTTCAAATTGTCTAATTTGCTCTAAAATTTTTGAAGCTGTACTGGCCCCAATACCGGGGTAAAGACTAAGAACCCGAATCCAAGCTGCTTCATCTTTTGGGTTAGATAAAACTTTTAAATGGGCCGTAACATCTTTAATATGAGCACGCTCAAAAAAGCGCATGCCCCCACGAAATTCGTATGGAGTATTACGCTTCATTAATTCATATTCAAGCGGTTGAGCATGAAAAGCCGCACGAAATAAAACGGCGATTTCTTTTGGTGAAACACCGAGTAATTTTAAACGAGTAATTTCCTCGGCCACACGACGAGCTTCATCAATAGCCCCGGGCATAGAAAAAACTATTGGCTTGTCGCCGGATTTTTTAATGGCCCGAAGGGGTTTTTCAAATTGCTCGCTATTGTTTTTAATAATGGCATTAGCTAACCCAAGAATTTGCGGTGAAGAACGATAGTTGGCGGTTAAACGAAAAACTTTTGTACCGGAATAATTTTGTGGAAAATTTAAAATGTTTTTAATTTCCGCCGCCCGAAAAGAATAAATGCTTTGGGCGTCATCACCAACAACCAAAAGATTTTGGTGAACACTAGAAAGCAATTTAACAATACTAGCCTGAACACGGTTTGTATCTTGAAATTCGTCAACTAAAACATAACGAAACTTACCTGATAATTTTTGACAAACATCAGGATTCTTTTCTAGCAAATCCAAAAATAGTAAAAGCAGATCATCAAAATCAACAGCATCAGCCTCGTGTTTACGTTTTTCATAAAGTTCGGCCACATGTTCGAGCGTGGTCGATAAAACTGCGAAAGCCGGCGAACGATTTTCTAAAACTTGTCGTAAACTTAAACCAGCATTGCGAGAATAACTGTACATTGACTGAAAAGCATTGGGTGAAGGAAAACGTTTGTCACGTGAACCATCAGCCCCGGCATCTTTTAAACAAAGTTTAATAAGTGCTTTGGAATCATCTTCGTCTAAAATTGTAAAACTATTTGAATGACCAACAAGCGGTGCATAGGAACGTAATATTCGGGCAGCTACTGAATGGAAGGTGCCGCCGTTAAGCCCTCTCCCCACCCCTCCCCCATCGTGGCGATGAGGGAGGGAGAATTCTTGGACGTTTTTATTTAATAAACCATCAACCCTACTCATCATTTCCTTAGCTGCTTTATTTGTAAAAGTTAAAAGTAAAATTTCATCAGGAGCAATGCCCTTTTCTAAAAGATAAGCTACACGGTATGTAACTGTTCGAGTTTTGCCAGAACCTGCTCCGGCCAAAACAAGACATGGACCATCACCGTTTAAAACAACTTCGAGTTGTTCAGGATTAAGTTCTTTTTGATAATCAATATTATTCACAGCCCGAGCATTATACCAAAGGCGACGAAGGGGTTGAAGGGGACGAAGAGGACTAAACGGGGATAAAAAAATACAGACCAAAGGCCTGTATAAAGAGGTGGTGGAATCTAGTAATAGATCTCGTTTCCTTCAAGAGGTAGAGTGTGAATATGAGTGCCGTCAAACTCTTCCGAACTTGAGTCGTCCTGCCAGCCGAGGTTAGCGAAAGTGACTTGAATCGTATCGTCATCAAACGAACTTGCATCGATAGTGTCACCACGAAGTACATAAGTGATAGTGGAACCAGCGGCCACTTCTTCTGTTTCGATAAGTGTAACGATGACCAAAGAGAGTACCAGATCGGGCGAATCTTCACAGTTACTACCATCACTAGCTATGAAGACTAATGATTCGACAAGATCGGAAGACATATCGTCAGTACTGTAGAGTGCCCACTTTTCGTAGTCACCCAAGTTAGCACAAGTATTCCATCCGCTCCCGGCGTAATCATGAGTAACAAGGCTAAATTCGCCCCATTGGAAACCGACATAGCCACGAGCATCGGCTGCCATATTGAACCGCAGAACGTCATCGAAACCCGGAACTCCCAAACCAACAGGACTACCAGAATTAAGACTAATCGTCGGTTTGGTCTTGTGCCAGATCATGGTCGAGCCTTCGACTGAGTCGGTTACGGCTCGATGGTCATAGGCACGACCAGTACGGACACCGAACGATTCGACATCGTGGTCCGACCAGTTGAGTCGAATCGTGTCTCCGGAAAAAGAGAACCAACTGGAAGCCGTCTCGATGCTGATGTAAAGACGCGCCGACCGCCGAAACGGCACGGGAATCTCGACATCTGAAAAGCAGACGAAGTCATCCGTGATGTAGTTGGTGGCCGTCTCGGTGTACCCTTCACGGTTGATGAAAATTACTGTCACCGAATTGATAGCCTCGGAATTACCACCAACGCTTTCAAGACAAAAATCTGTTAGGACCATCGGCTCGAAGGTGGTTTGCAAATTAAAAGAAGCTACTCCGACTCCGGTCGAGTTTGCAAGAACAATACCATCTTCGGGCATATCACTAGCTGCAGTGACATTGATGCGCCCAAGGCGCGACAAAGGAATGTCTTTGGCCGAAGCTGTGGCTCTGAGATCGATGAACTCTGTAGGTTCAACGCAACCAAAACCAAAAAAAATACCGAAAACGAGGAGGAAAAAGTAAAACACCGATGATTTTTTCATGGAATTTTCCTTGACGAAAAAACGCTTCTCAAATCACCTCAACCATTGAAGTGACACAAAATAATGTCATGAAAAAACAAAAATGTCAATAAAACGTAAAACTTTTTAAAACTTAGGCAACACGCCAATCTTTTTTTAAAAAAACTCCTCCGTTTTTAAGGAGGAGATGTTAGAGAATTGCGAGGGGAATCAACAAAGTTCTTCGTACACCTGAAGCATGTAGTGACATCGTCTGGCGAACCATTCAGCATCGCCGGAGAGCTGGGAGTACCAGCCGTCCCACTGCCAGCGGTTGAAGGCCTGCATGACCAACCCAGCAACAGAGATGATGGTCGGATCGTGGCCAACCACTACTTCACCTTCATCAGCATCAAGGTGAATGTCGCCTTTGATTTGGCGATCCATGGCCGAGAGGACGTCCGAGGTTGTCCACAAGGCCGCGGCCGCATGCTGAAAACTATTCACTGGGTGAACCTTTGCAGAATTCACGAGATGACGAAGTTGCGGGTGTAATGCCGTCCACTTGACCCCCAGATTCCTGGCTAAAAAGTGTTCGGCAGAAACCTTGGGACGAACCACTGCCTCACGCCAGCGTCGAGCTGCGTCGTTAAAACTCACGAAGATTCTTTCCAGACCCGCCGACTTGATGGCCGCAAAAAATCGCTGCCAAACTTCAAGTCCATGGCGACTACCAACAAGTGGCGCCTCCACATCCATGAAGAAAACAACCGTGCGATCAAAACCATCGTTTGCCAGCTTGGCAAATTCTAGAATCAACTCATCAAGAGCTTCTTGGCTCCAGAAACGCTGCCACTTGAAGAAAGCCTTCTGAGCCGCCTCAGCCCCAACCATAGGAACAACAATTCGATCACCATACCTGATCGCCTGATAATGGCTGATCGCTGTTTCGGGTCGAAAACCGCCAAGGTCGCCACCGGTTTCGGAATAGCTGACCATGTTCGGATCAGGTAAACTGAAAGTGATACGACTCGGCGCCAACACCATTGTGCTTGGTGTCGGAATATCGAACTCAGGCCAGAACTCACCGGCCACATTCCCTACCACCCCATTCTGTTGAAGCCAAAGAGCATGGTCACGAAGACCAAAAATTGGCAACAACGAAAACAAAGCATGGTTGAAAGGGGCGTGAAGCAGGTCGATTCCGCGTCTTGTGATATCTCCGGATGTAAGACCCATCATCACAAGATCAATGGCTTGGTAGCTCGTGGTGACCGGGATTCCAGCCGAACCAAAAGTATCGAGCCATTTGACGATATCTGTAGCGTAAACCCGCCGAAGCTTGGCTGGCACGTTGCTATGGAAAAGGTTTCCTGGTGCAAAGAACAGAACTCTAGACATGAATTCCTCCTGTTGTCCGAGCAGACTTTTGATCCCATCATTGAGACCAAGGTATTTAATTACCAAAAAAAAGATTATAAGTCAATATAATCCTCATAATCTATCAACCAAAAAACAATAAAAAATGATTTATTAAATTTTCAAAATATTATCCAATTCTTTTTTCAGATTACTTAATTCATCCTCAACCTCCTTAAGTTTTAATTCGTCTTCTTTATTTAAAATAATTCCTAATAACAATCGGGCGTTATTATCACGTAACACAGCTATCTGTCGGCTTTTGGTAACAAATTCGTCCTTTAAACCTTTCTCTATCAAAACACGACGTTGCTTTCCTGTTATTTCTCGGTCATTGGGTGTAAATCGAAAAAACTTCTTAGAATAAAAAGAGCTTATTGATCTTAATCGATCTGGAAATTTCGACAACGGAACATCTACTAAAAGGTAACAAAGCAAGGAAATAAATATCTTATTATCTAAACCTGAACAAAATTGCAAATCACCCAATACTCTATCGATTTCATCAACTAGTTTTTTGATTTCTTCACTGCGTTCTTTTGTAAATTCTTTAAACAAATGGTTATATAAAGGACCTCGTAAAACTTCACCAATTTTTAACCCGTAAAGACCGCCGACCATATAAGCCAACACTTCATCTTTAACACGGGCTAATTCTGGCTCACTATCTAAATCTTTAAAATCTCCAAAAACTTGATTGTTCAAAAAATGACGTTTTTCATGATCAACAACCTGTGAGGAATCGCCTAAATTACCATTAATAGCTAAACAATGGATTTCATCACCACTGGCTTCAAGTTTCAATGCTCGATGATAAGTTCCTCCGGAAGACAAAAAATCTTCGCTAACATCAGAAGATCCAGACAAAAATTGATCGTAATCTTCTTTCTGCGAAAAAGCTACAACAAAATAAGGACCTCTTCTTTCAGCTTCAATTTTTCCAATTGACTTGCGTCCTAAAGTTCTTTCGCTAAATAAATGCCCGCCCAAAAATGCTTTACTAAATTCATTTCCGGTCTTTTCAATTTTTTCTCTTAAAACAAATTCGTAACGAACTGAAACAATTTTACGAACGGTATATTTTTTAATTGCTTCCATGAAAGATTGATGCTTTCTTTCTGGTATTCTATCTGCAACTGCAGATAAAATTTCTTGGGCTTGCCTAGAAACCTCAATCGTTTCCAAACGCACGTTTTTATTTTTAGAATACAAAACTTCTTGTTCTAATAATTGTTCGATTCTTAAAGCTACCAAAGCATTTTGATGTCTAGCTTCCATTATTTCAAACTCCCTTTGTTCCTTAGTTTCCTTTAAATCATCTGGAGGGGTTCTGCCGTCTTCTTTCATAAAAATAAATTATTGTTTACCAACTACCGCCGCCGCCACCACCTCCACCACCACCAGATGATCCACCACCACTAGACGATGGGGTTGATAAAGAGGTTGAAGTTTGAACAAATGAATTAAGATTGCCGCTAAAATCAGAAAAATTATTTGAGCTCAAAGATCCGACATACCAACCCGGTGTAGTTTTTAAAGTTCCTTCAAAATTTTGTGTCCATTTTTTTGTCACACCAAAAATAACAGCATAAGGTAAAAACTTTTCAAAAATTCCTTCTTTTTCTTGCCACTGAATACGATATTTTTCAGCGGTTTCCAAAAACAATTTAAAACCCTTAGATTTAATTAGGGTCTTAGTTCCCTTCACACTTCGACGTGACATTAATGGACCAAAAACAAATAATTCAATCGCGGCCAAAGCAAAACCAACAGCGACAAAATAGCGTTCGAAAACACCAATAAAAATTACTCCGGCTGTAAAAGCCAACACCATTGCCCCACCACCAAAACCCAAATACCAAGACATAACATTAGCAGGATCTTGTGGAAAATAATCTTTGCTGATTAAACTTTTCCAAACAAGTTTATCCATGCTAATCCTGGCCTCGGTCAACTTACCTCGACATTCTGATAAAAACGGTTCGTTCTTATCCTTAAAAATTTTTTGCAAAAGATCTTTTTCAAAATCTCGTAATTTATCATCAACCTCTTTAAGTTTAATTAATCTATACTTAGTTCCAGTAAGCCGGTCTCTGGCTCTTTCTGAATCCTCAATCCGTAAATAACCGCGAACAGCCAAATCAATAATGGTAGCGGTTACTGCCTGATCTTTTAGACCAGCGTAATGCAAAGCCGAAAGTTCAAATGGTGATAAATTATCCGGTGGTTCGTATTCGGCAATAATCGGACTTTCGATTTTTGGATCGCGACCGGTTTTTGACCATTTTTTATAAAGAATAAAAAAGACAATGATAGGAATTAAAACAAAAAACCAATCCCAATTATCTTTCAAAAAATTCGCAACAACTTCACCTTGTGAAGGAAAATAAAAACCGGCTGGTGGTTCAAAATTTACCAACATGGTCATTAAAAGAGTTGATGAGGAAACGACTGACTTATCACCCGAGGACATTTCACAAATTTCAGAATAATTTCCACTCCAACACTTAGCCCTAACTTGTTTAGAATCATCTGGCAAAATTAGTTCTGAAGTAACAAGAAGCACTGGAGCGTCCCATTGGTCTTCGGCAACATTCCAATACCAAGTTACTGTGCCATCTTTTTCATAAATCATGGCTTTGGAGACCTGATAGACAATTGAATACTCAAAAGGGCCTGAAAAAGTTAAATTCGGATCACCGATTTTAATTGTTAAATAAGCCCCACTATTAATTAGTTCGTATGGTTCGGATTTTCCATCCTTAGTTACAGACAAAACTTCAATTGGCATGGTCTTATGAACAACCCAATAAGAATTATAAAACCTTGGAATATTACGATATAATCCATGACGCTCGCCTAAAAATTCCCCGGTAATTGTCTCAGTTACAGTCATGGTTGAGTCTTTGTTTAAAACTGTTTTAGCGTCAATCTGATCCAAAGTGTAACCGCCTAAACTTTCAGCTTTGACCGATGGAACAAAAATCATCAATAAAAAAAACACGATCAGAAAAAAACGGGAAAGAAAAAATTTCATAAAGATTATTGCAAATACAAAGCCTTGTTTTCGTTTTGTTCGTCATTGGTCGAGGCATAATGAACTCCGCCATCATTATCAGTCAAAAAATACCAGGCATTATTTGTTTCGGGATAAATAACTGCTTTAATCGATGAAAGACTTGGGTTACAAATCGGACCCGGCGGTAGACCAGGATACTTGTAGGTATTATATGGCGAATCAACAGAACGATCGGTTTCAGATGTATAGGCACTCGTACCATCACTACCGACAACATAATGAACTGTTGAATCAGCCTGCAAAGCCATACCAACATCAAGGCGCCGCCAAAAAAGGTCAGCCACCAAGGCACGATCTTCATCAGATCTTACTTCCCTTTCAACAATTGAAGCTAGGGTTATAATTTCATGAATGGTTTTACCTTGACTGGCAATTTCTGTTCGTAATTCTGGCGATAATTTTTCACTAAAATTGGTTAGTAATTTATAAGTAAGACCGTTTGGAAAACCGCTTCGTGAAATCTTATAAGTATCAGGAAACAAATAACCTTCCAATGAATCTTCTGTCAAAAATGAATAGGTTTCCGCCCATTCGCTACTATCAAGAGTACCTAACCATTCATCACCCCAACCTGCACCAAAAGCTGTATTAATTTTTTCAACCATTTGTTGAATCGCCAAGCCTTCGGGGAAAGTTATTGTTACTTCGTCTGGCGAGACAACGGTTAAGGCCGAAACAAGCGAGGCATAACTCATGCCTGTTGATAAAGTAAATTCACCGGGCTGAAAACGATGTTCGGCTCGGGTTAACTTTACATAAAATCTAAAACCTAAACGACTGGGAATTAAATTCGATTCCTTAAGAGAACGGCTGATGTCGCCAACGCTTTCACCAGAGACAACAGTCAAAACGATTTCTGTATCATTTTTTCCAGGGGCTCGAAAAAAAGCATCCCAAACAAAAGAAGCACCAACAACTGTTCCAACCAAAAAAGCAACACTACAAAAAATTACTATTAGGTTGATTAATTTACTCATAACAAATCGTGCTGATTTTTTTCTTGAAGCTTAGAAATTATTTCTTTAACTCGTTGAGCTTGGCTTTTTGGACAAACCAATAAAGCATCACCAGTGTCAACAACCACAATATCGTTCATACCAAGTACAGCCACGGTCTTACCCTCTGGAGCATAAATAAGCGAACCTGTAGTTTCAATCAAAATACTATTACCCTTTACTACGTTATCACTACCATCACTCAAACGATCGTAAAGCGTATCCCAAGCACCAATGTCGCTCCAGCCAAAATCACCTTTGATAATTAAAACATCAGATGGATTCATTTTTTCAGTGACAGCATAGTCGAAGGAAATTTTTGACAATTGGGAATACAAACCGTTTATTTCATTCGTAGGGGCGAATGGCCATTCGCCCCTACGGACGGTTTGTATTCCCCGCAAAACAACCGCCATTTCCGGTGCGTAGGTTTCAATCGCCGTCATGAATTTTCGCGGTGTCCACATGTAATATGAGGCGTGCCACAAATAAGATCCGTCCTCCAAATATTGTTTAGCTACTTCAAAAGGCGGTTTTTCCGTATGACCTAAAAATTCATACACCTCAATTCCCTCCCTGGCTTCAATTTTATTTCCAAATTTTGTGTAACCCAAAACCGTACTGGGAAAAGTCGGCACCACCCCGATGTCGAGCATTTTGCCGGTTTCCAAAATTAATTGCTCCCCAATCGACAAACATTTTAAAAATTTTTCCTCGTCACCAATATAATGATCGGACGGAACAAAAACTATTGGTTCGTCTGGATCATCTAACTCAAGCATAGCCGCCACATAACCCATGGCAGGGCCGGTATCACGTTTTTCTGGTTCAACAATAATTTGAGCTTCAGGTATGTCCACAAAATGATCACGCAAATTCTGTTCTAAAGCCGCGGAAACGGAAAAATAAATCTTCTCGGCCGGAAAAGCACGAAGCAAACGACGATATGTATCACGAATAAGTGGCTCAGAAGAAACTAATTCACAAAATTGTTTTGGTTTGGCTTCGCGGCTCATGGGCCAAAGTCTGGTACCAGTGCCGCCAGCGAGGATGATGGCTTTCATAAAAGGGGTATAAGGGGTTGAAGGGATAGAAGGGGAATAAGGGGTTTATAGTGGATTACTTTTTATTTTTTATCCAACCCCAAACAGCTAACCCTATACCGACAACAAAAGTTGTTGGGAGCAGAAAAAAAGTTGGTACTAAAAGTAAGTCGTCCAGTAATTCGTTTCTTAAACCAATATAGGAATCATTACCCGCCAACTCCAGACCAGAAAACTCTTGAAAAATAAGTCCGCGGATTAAAAAATACATAATCCAAGCCCCAAGAAATAATCCGATAACAATTGACGGAACTGATAAATTGATTTTTTTCATATTTTTTAGGCAAAAGTCAACCAATTAATTTTGTAATAGACACCGCAACTGTTATACCTAACACTGCCCCACCAACAATATCACTAAAATAATGAACTCCAACAGCAATGCGACAAAAAGCAACCAACGCAGCTAAAACAAAAAATAAACTACCCCAAAACGGATCATAAACAAAAACCGCAGCCGCACCGGCACATGAAATAGTCGTGTGACCAGAAGGAAAGGCAGGAGTATTACAAGATAATTTCATTAACGGTTTCGCATGATCTTGTTCAAAAGGGCGACGGCGACTAAGCAAATAAGCAATGGCCAGTTGTAAAATCCAAGCTAAAATGACAGTTAAAAAAGTCACGATAAATTTTCCAGATATAATCGATAAAATTAAAGCCGGGATGGCTAAAAACCAAAACAATTTTTCCGCGCCAAAAATTGCCAGACGGGAAAACAAAGGCGATTGTTTGGTTACAGTAAAAATTTTTTTAGACAAAATCTTATCTAAATTCATAAAAGCGCCACACCAGACATTTCTGGTGGTTGTGGAACTTTCATTAAAGCCAAGACAGTTGGCGCCACATCAGCTAACATACCAACCGTTTGCAACAACGAAAGATCACCTTCAATAACTTCACCGGTTGGACCAACTTTGCCGGCTAAACTTTTTTCAATAATTAAAAGCGGAACTGGATTAGTTGAATGTTCTTTATCCATTTCGCCGGTTCTTAAATTTTTTACTTCTTCAGCATTACCATGATCGGCTGTAACCAACAAAACTCCACCTTTGCCCAAAACCGCATCAGATAATCGACCCAAACAATCATCGGTCGCTTCATTAGCCTTAATGGTTGCGGCGAGATTTCCGGTGTGGGCAACCATATCAGGTGCGGCAAAATTTATAACAATAAAGTCGTATTTATCATTATTGATTTCTTTAATTACTCGATCAGTTATTTCATAAGTACTCATGGCCGGAGCTTGATCATAAGCTGTCACCCGCGGCGAAGGCACAATAATCCTATCCTCTCCAGGAAAAGGATCTTCTTTTGTGCCGTTAAGAAAGAAAGTTACATGGGCATACTTTTCTGTTTCGGCAATATGCAATTGTGTTAATCCGGCTGCTGATATAACTTCGGCCAAAGAATTTTTAATAACTTCTGGTGGTATGGCTACCTCGACTGGCAAACCTTTTTCATATTCAGTCATGGTGACAGGAAAAATATTATTCAGACGAGCCCGAGGAAATTTATCAAAATCTGGCAAAACAAAAGCTTTGGTTAATTGACGCATGCGGTCTGGACGAAAATTAAAGAAAATCATCGCATCATTATCCCTAACTGTCGCTACTGGTTTACCCTCCTTAGTTATAACAGTCGGAACAAACTGTTCGTCAAAAATTTCTTTAGCATAAGAAGCTTTAATTGCTTCCAAAGGATCTTCAGCGGTTTCACCTTGTCCTAAGACCATGGCTTTATAAGCCTTCTCTACTCGATCCCAACGATTATCGCGATCCATGGCATAAAAACGACCAGAAAGACTGGCAATTGCCCCAACTTTATTTTCTTGAATTTTATTTTGCAAAGTTTGAATAAAATCAGAGGCAGCATTATAAACTGTGTCACGTCCATCAAGAATTGCATGGACAAAAACCCGATCAAATTTTTCTTTCTTGGCCATTTCTAAAAGAGTAAAACAATGTTCGTCAAGGGAATGAACACGACCAGATGAAACCAAACCGATCAAATGAACGGCACTGTTATTTTTTTTGGCGTGTTCAAAAGCGGCCAAAAAAGTCTTTTGTCTGAAAAAATCACCGGTGGCAATTTCACGGTTAATTCTTGGCAGGGTCTGGTAATAAACACGACCAGCACCAATAGCCAAATGTCCGACTTCGGAGTTACCCATTTCACCCCAAGATAAACCAACTTCCTCACCACTAGCCCGAAGCATCATAGCCGGATAATTTTGAATGAATTTTTTAAAATTAGGCATTTTAGCTTTGGTCACGGCGTTACCATCAGAATCTGGAGCCGCACCAAAACCATCGATAATTAAGAGGACTACCGGTTTTGAACGTTGGATTTCTGGTTGGTTTTCATTCATAAAAGCTAACAACATAATAACGAATTTTTTGTTTTTGGGCAATAAAAAAAGCCTTCCCTGTTAGAGAAGACTAAAAGCCTTGCATTGCTGGTGAGTCACCGGGGCTTGCTTGGCGACAACTGCTCGCAAAGAATGACCAGAAGGTCGCAATCTTCGACGATACTTCGCTCTTCCTCATCGGAAACGATAACAGCTCTGTTGGCTGGAATGCCAACAAACACCGTTCTACACTTTGGGCAACGAGCAGTGTTATCTTCAATGTTTGAGATCAGGTTGACCCCTTTCCAACCACAGTCACAGACTAGCATGAGCACCTCCTGATTGTTTCATCAACACAAAAAAACGAACTAAATTGACCGTAAACAATATCACAAAAAAAGATTTTGTCAATATCCGCACCGATAACCTCGCTTTTTTTCTTTCTAAAATCTAAAAACCGCCACGAATTTACGAGACGGTTTTTGGGTGGAACACAGTGTCCAATTTTCAATGTCAAATGACAAATAATGGAGTTTAATATTCTAAGGAATCATACTTCCTTAATTTCCACCGTCACCCACCTTCGTCAGGCCGCTTCGGTGGACAGGCCAGGCTATGGTGGGTGTGACAATAATTCGATAATTTGAAAATTCAATAATTCAATCGCCTAAACTTCTTCTTCAATCTCCATTAGCCGATTATACTTCTCCACTCTTTCCGAACGAGACAACGAACCGGTTTTTATAAAATCCGCATTCACAGCCACCGCCAAATCGGCGATCGTCGTATCAGCTGTTTCACCGGAACGATGTGAAACCGAAACTTTATAACCAGCCTGTTTGGCCAAAAAAATGGCTTCCATTGTTTCGGTTAAAGTTCCGATTTGGTTTAGTTTAATTAAAATAGCATTACCAACCTTTTCGGCAATTCCCTTCTTTAATCGCTCTGAATTTGTAACAAACAAATCATCACCGACTAAAGAAATTTTATTACCGAGTTCTTTAGTCAATTTTTTCCAACCTTCCCAATCATCTTCAGCTAAACCATCCTCAAGCGAAACAATTGGATATTTTTTTACCCAAGCCTTCCACATTGCAATCATTTGGTCAGCAGTTTTTTGACCACCGCCTTTTTTCAGCTGATATTTTTTGGTTTTAGGATTATATAATTCTGAAGTAGCTGGATCAAGAGCAAAAGCCACATCTTTACCAAGACGATACCCAGCCGTCTTTACCGCCTTTACCAACCATTTCAAAGCTTCTTCGTTTGTCTTAAACGAAATTGCAAAACCACCTTCGTCACCTACACCTACGGAAAATCCGGCTTTTTTAAGCAGACCACCAAGAGTGTGAAAAACTTCGGCCCCACAGCGCACACGTTCACGCAAAGTTTTTTGTTGCGGCACAATCATGAATTCTTGAAAATCGAGACACCAGCCGGCGTGTGCCCCACCGTTTAAAACATTCATAGTTGGATGTGGTAAACGAAAAGTTTTTTCTTTTACATCATAAACAAAACGCAAGTATTCATAAAGCGGTATTTTTTTGTGACGTGCGGCCGCGTGAGCACAAGCTAGTGACACACCGAGAATGGCATTAGCACCTAAACGAGATTTATTTAAAGTACCGTCAATCATGATCATTTTTTTATCAATATCCTGCTGACGCATTATATCGTAGCCAACCAATTCTGAAGCAATTAATTTATTGACATTATGAACAGCTTTCAAAACACCTTTACCGCCATAACGTTTTTTGTCACCATCACGAAGTTCTAAGGCCTCATGAGTGCCAGTTGAAGCACCGCTTGGAACCGAAGCAAAACCAATGGTGCCATCATTTAACAACACGGTAACCTTAAGAGTTGGGTTGCCACGGGAATCAAGGATTTCGTGGGCGTGAATAGTTTCAATTTTAGACATACTTATTGAAAAGGGGGGGCGCGAATTACGAATTGGTACGAATATACTAATTACGAATGTTGGCGAATATACGAATATTAGGTTGGGTAAATCCAAATTTGTATATTCGTACCAATTCGTAATTCGTATATTCACTAAATATTAGTAATTCGCGCCCCCTATTTTAAATTTACAATTCTTTTTTGTCTGACTCCGTCTTTGGTGAAATTTAATAAAATAGCTAATTCAAGTTTTGTTACCGCCAAATACTTATTGACTTGTTTTTTATTACTAAGATCAAAATAAGATCCGGTTTTTAACTCAACAATAATTTTATTTTCTACAACTAAATCTAAACGATTGTTACCAACCACTTCTCCGCTATAAATGACTGGTACCAAAACTTGAGTCTTATATCTTATACCACGATTAGTTAATTCTTTCATCAAAGCTTTTTCGTAAGTTTTCTCTAAATGACCAGGACCTAATTCATTATAAACAGAAAAAGCAGCGCCGACAATTTCAAAACTTAAATCTTTAAAAAGAATATCATCGTCTTTTAATTTAACCGAATCACTCACCATATTTGTATATTCGTACAAATTCGTAATTCGTAATTCGTAATTCGTATATTCGCCAAATATTGGTAATTCACGCCCTTCAAATCAATTCTCTAAGGCTTCCAGACCTGGCAACTTCTTCCCTGCTAAAAATTCCAGCATCGCTCCACCCCCAGTTGAAACCAAAGTAAAGCGATCGGCCAAATTTTCTGCTTCGATTAAAGGTACGGAGTCACCGCCGCCAACTACAGTTTTAGCCTTGCCGGTTCTGGCAGCAATACTTTCAATTAAAGTTTTAGTTCCCACACAAAAATTCTTTACTTCGCAATAACCCAAAGGGCCGTTCCAAACAATTGTCCGTGCTGTTTCAATTACTTCTACAAAATCAGCCAAAGTTTTTTTACCAATATCAACAGCGATATCTTTTTCACCGATCGAATCGATTACCACTGATTCCAACTTGGCTTGAGCACTTAAACGACGAGCCACACAAACATCGGTTGGCAAAACAATTTTTTTAGACCATTTTTTTAAAATCTTTTTAGCGGCCGAAACGCCATCTTTATCAAAAGCTGATTTACCAATTTTAATTCCCTGAGCCACAAAAAAAGCATTAGCCAAAGCTCCACCAATTAAAACCTTATCAACCCTGGGTAGCAAAGCCTCTAAAACCGGCAATTTGTCAGCCATTTTTAAACCACCGGAAACCAAAACAAAAGGTCGTTTTGGTTCGACATCAAAAAGTGATTCGAGGACAGTTACTTCATGAGTTAAAAGCGGACCTGCATAAGACGGAATTTCTTCAGTAATAGCATCGACTGAAGCATGGGCTCGGTGAGAAACAGCAAAAGCATCGTTTATATAAATATCACCTAAGGCCGCTAGTTGTGAGGCAAAGGATTTACTGTTTTGTTCTTCACCTGGATTAAAACGAAGGTTTTCTAATAAAATCATGTCACCGTCATGCATTGCTTCGATAAGACGGACGGCCCGCTCGCCAACCACATCGCGACATAATTTAACTTTTGTTCCAAAGAGTTCACCCAAACGTTTGGCAATGGGTGCATTAGAAAAAGCGGCTACACGTTTACCACTTGGTCGACCACGATGCGACAAAACAATAATTTTAGCCCCATGCTGACGCAACCATTCCAAATCAACAGCCGCCCGAGCAATTCGCCCCTGCGGACCATCGATTGCTTTACCGTGTTTAACTGGCACATTACCGTCAATTCTAACCAAAACCCGTTTACCACGAATTTGTTCTGGATTAGTTAAACGACGTAATTTCATAGTCTTGACAAAAAATCAAATATAGTGTAGGTTCTGGTCAATGACGGTTCCTGTGTGTTCCGTCAGGCGTAGTTGCCACCGAAAGGTGACGATGAGTAGTGCGGAGATCACCCAGATCTCCGCACATTTTTTTATGTCTATAGAATACACCAAAAAACCAAAATAAAAAACGGTTAATTTAACTCAATATCGATATGACTAATTCCCTTAACTTTTGCTTGAATCTTTTTTTCCATTTCATCAATTTTTCGACCAATTAATCTGGGGATCCGATCGGAAAACGAAGAACAAAAACGTACAAATTCTCCGTAGTCACCCTTTATTAATTGATATTCTGTCTTTAATTTATCCCCCCTAAAAACCTCATCAAGCAATTCTGTCCCATTAAATTCCAACTCACATTTAATGCGGTAATCATCAATACCTAAAACTGAAGATTTAAAATCCAAAACTTTTTCAATCAACGGATCTTTTTCTAATAATTCAATTACTTGATCTTTTAAGACTTCGGGCATGGTTTTTCCAACAAGAAAAGAACGATTTTTTGTTATAAGAATAACGGCCGCCACTCCCAACAACAAACCAATAAGGATTGAACCGATTGCGTCCCAAAAATACCAGCCTGTAAATTCCACTAACAATAAGCTAACGAAAGCTATGGCCACACCCAAAATAGCTACTCCGTCCTCAAGAACAACTGCAATAGTAGTTGGGTCACCTTCTTTTAAAACATGTTTAAAACTAGCTTTTTTATGATGGGATTTTAATTCTTTTAAGGCTATGACAAACGTTACGGATTCAACCAAAAAAGCAATAACTAAAATAACTAGAGATATTAAACTTGTTTCCCTTGCCTCACCCTTAATTAAAGAATCGATGCCATGATAAACCGTAACACCAGCACCAATAAAAAAAACTCCGCAAGCAGAAATCAGAGCCCAAAAAAAACGTTCACGACCAAAACCGTAAACAAAATAATCGGTTGGATTTTTTTTGGAACTTTTAATGCCGACAAAAAGTAAAAATTGGTTGGCTGTGTCGGCCGTGCTATGAACAGCTTCGGAAAACATGACACTGGAACCGGAAACAAAAAAACCAAAAAATTTTAAAACCGTAACAAAAATATTACCAATCAGAGCAGCAATGACAGAAAAAAAACCCGAATTATTTTGTTCCTTCATAAAATTTTAAACACTTGTATAGATTACGCTTAAAAAACATTTATTTCAACTCCAAAATCGCAATTTCCGGAGGGTTAAAAAGTCGTGCCCGCGGCCCAGTTTCACCAAGGCCAGAAGTTACAAAAAATTTGCTGGTTTCTGATTCAAACAAACCTTGATTGAAACTTTTATCCAAAATTGTTGGTATTTTTGAAACAGCCCCAAAAAACGGCAAACGAATTTGTCCACCATGGGTGTGTCCGGAAATCATCAAATCAACAACCTGACTTTGTTCAAACAAAATTGCATCAGGATTATGTGATAACAAAAGAATATTCTCTTGATTTAAACAATCATTTAAAGTTTGTTCAAAATCAAATCTGTTCCACAAATCACCCAAGCCGGCCAAACAAATTTTTTCCGACTCAGAAATTGAAACAATTTCAGAAGTATTAATTAAAACCTTAATACCCAATGATTCTAATTTTTCTTTTATTTCATACTGGCGATCACCATCATAATCATGATTTCCTAGAACTGCGTAAACTCCCAAAGGTGCCGAAAGCCCACTTAAAGCGTCCAAGTCACTGAGTTGACCCAGATGCCCAAAAACATAATCGCCTAAAAGGAAAACTGCGTCAGGATTTTGAGCATTGGTTTTGGTAACAACATCGTGCACCCAACCATAATTTTTATATGGACCAACATGAATATCAGAAAGAACCGCCACACGTACGGATTTATTTAAACCTGGCAAATCAACATCAACTTTATTAACAACTAAAATTTGTGGTTCAATAAAGCTACCATAAAAAACCACACTCCAAGAAAAAAGCAAAACAACGGAAACTAATAAAAGCAACCGTTGTTTTAAAACTTTTTTTCCGTATTTAGTAAAAATATCAATAAGAGCCGCACCAGTCACGACTAAAAAAAACCAAATTGCACCCTCAAACAACCACCATGACATAAAAAGGGCTATTTAACCTTAACTCTAAATAAATCCCAAAAATCGTAAAAAACAATTCCGGTATATAATAAAAAGGTAAGGAAAGAAAAAGTTAATTTTAGAGTCGGGTAAACTATTCCTATTGCTGTGACAAGACCTAAAAGTGAAATAAGCAAAGAAAGTAAGAAAAAAATAACCGTGATGTGCGAAAAGAATCTTTCGACCTTACTTTCAAAATTACTTTTTTCGTAGGTAAAAGCAAAATTAGCAAAACAGACTGATACTAAAAAAATCGAAATAATTAAAAGAAAATCATTCATTTGATCAACACCGATTGCCTTTATTGGTTCTATTATTAGAGGGTAAAAAAGTACAGCTAAAAAAATTACAAAAATATTTTTTAAAATATTTTCAATTATCAAAGACTTTTTACTCATAATAATTTATCATTATTTACCCACAAACACAGCCAAATCCATAAGACGCATGGAATATCCCCATTCGTTGTCATACCAAGCCAAAACTTTTACCATGTCGCCATCAACCACACGAGTCATTTCCAAATCAACAATCGAAGAGCAAGACTGACCAATAAAATCAGAGGAAACCAAAGGTATATCTGAAGCCATGAGTATTCCCTTCCAGCGCGGTGACTTGGCAGCTTTTTTAAAAACCTCATTTACTTCTTCAGCTGTTGTGTTCTTTTTGAGTAAAAAAGTAAAATCGGAAAGCGAAACATCAATTGTTGGTACACGAATAGCCAAACCATCAAACTTTCCTTTAAGGGTTGGTACAACCTCACCGGTAGCTTTTGCTGCACCAGTTGAAGTCGGAACCATGTTTATTAAAGCCGAACGAGCTCGGCGCATATCAGGATGCATTTTTGGTGGCAAACCATCAACAATATTTTGTTCGGCTGTAACCGAATGAACTGTGGTCATCATGGCTTTTTTAATACCAAAGGCTTCTTCCATAATCGCGGCAACTGGGGCAATAGAGTTTGTGGTACAAGAAGCGTTATTAATGATCTTGTCAGATTTCTTATAATTTTTATGATTAACACCCATCAAATAAGTTGGCACTTCTTTTGCTGGAGCAGAAATAACCACCTTTTTAGCCCCGGCGGTTAAATGAGCTTCGGCTGCAGCCTTGTCAGCAAAACGACCGGTACATTCCAAAACCACATCCACAGCATATTGTTTCCATGGCAATTTGGCAGGTTCAGTTTCCGCAACCACGGGAATTTTTTTACCGTCAATTATCAAATGTTTGACATCAAACGAAACTTTATGTGGCCATTCACGAAAAACCGAATCATACTTTAAAAGATGAGCCAAGATTTTTGGTTCGGTTAAATCGTTAATGGCTACAAATTCAACATTTTTGCGATCAAAACCGGCTTTGAAAACTGTTCGACCAATACGGCCGAAACCGTTGATAGCGATTTTTAACATAGAAAAAATATTAAAAAATTACCGCTATATTTTAGCATAAAACCTTCAAGTTAGCACTTAAAAGCTGTGTATTAATTGACGAACAAAAAAAATTGAGACTAAGATGTCGAATCAGCTCCTTCAAATCCTTAACCAAAGAGAGAAAACTCATGGAACCCAAAGTTTCAAACTTCGCCGAAGTCACCAGTCTACTCAAAGAAACTGGCAACAGTGCTCCGCTAGTTCATCTTTTATTTGTACCGGTTTTTTGCGCAATCATCCACATATTGATCTTTATCTTGGCCTTGAGCGCATTTCCAATCTGGATTCCTTTTATTGTTTATACAGCAATCTGCCTTATAGGTTTCTTGATTAACGACCACATGGAAAAATACGACCTGCAATTCATATTCTACAGCACAGTTTTCCCTTTCAATACCATCCATCATTTCTGGCACACGAACTATGGCAAAGACCAACCACTCACTCGCCTACAAAAAGATCCGCGTCTTCGATATATCAAAGGAATGATCTTTTTTCTAGACACCTTTGACGCCAGATGTTTCTTCCCTTTGTGTGGGTTGAAAATTGAGAACATGGTGGAATCTTTGGTTTTAAACGAGAGACGCCTGCATGAATCTCTCATCGCTGTTATAAGAAGCGTTGAGATTATCGAAGCCTCACTTAAAGAAACCCCCATCGGCCAAATGAGTGAAACAGACGAGGCTTTCGCTCGTTTCAAAAGTGATTTACAGCCGCACTTAACAATCATGGGTAGGTTCCAATTTCCTAGCAGCTAGAGTGCTTCTCCGTCTACAAGACACTTATCTTTCCCTCCGGCAACCTGATTCAGGAAGCTGGATTTTTTTTAAAAATAAAATCACCCGATCGTTCAAGACCGAGTGATTTTTTTACTCTCCAAGATTCATTCTCATTACACGCCCGACTTGCATGTTTTCACCAAGAACACCAATAACTTCTTTAACTAATGTTTCGATAGTTTTTGTATCATCCTTAATAAACAATTGTTCCATGAGGCAGATTTCGGAGTAAAACTTGTTCAATTTACCATCAATAATTTTTTCTACAATTTCTGCTGGTTTGTTTTGATCAGCAATCTCAGCACGATAAATTTCTTTTTCTTTCTCAACCATTTCAGTCGGAACCTCTTCACGACGTACATAAAGTGGTGCAGATGCGGCCACATGCATAGCCAAATCACGACCCAAAGTTTCGAATTGTTCGGTTTTGGCCACAAAATCGGTTTCACAGAACAATTCAACCATGGCTGCTAATTTATTATTAGAGTGAAGATACTGAAAAATCTTTCCCTCTTTTGTGACTCGCTCAGCTTTTTTATCAGCCTTAGCTACACCTTTTTTTCTAAGAATCTCAGCAGCTTTTTCCAAATCACCGCTTGATTCCTCCAACGCCGCTTTGGCGTCCATCATGCCAGCGCCAGTCATTGCTCGCAGCTGCATAACGATTTTTGCGTCGATCATATTTTTATTGTTACGAAACTACGAAAAATTACTAAACTACGAAAACGTTTTGTTGGTCTACACGGATATAAACATGGTTTCCATGATTAAATCAACCAATTTCGTAGTTTCGTGTTTTTTTCGTAGTTTCGTAACAGAATTAATTTTATTTTTCCAAAACAACTCCCGGCGCAGCCATTTTAGCTGTTTCAAAAGCCTTACGACCTTCAATAATCGCTTCAGACATTAACTTAGTAATCAAGGCCAATGATTTAGAAGCATCGTCGTTAGCTGGAATAACAAAATCGACATCGTCTGGATTAACATTAGTGTCACAAATAGCAATAACCGGAACATGCATGGTAACAGCTTCGTGAACAGCAGTTTTATCACTATGCATATCAAGAACAAAAATCGCTTCTGGAATACGTTCAAGTGATTCGATACCACCAACTCTACCGGTTAATTCTTCAATTTCACGAGCAAACCACAACTGTTCTTTTTTAGTATACTTTTTTAATTCACCACGTTCGTTTTGTTCGCGCAACATTTTTAAACGACGGATGAGTTTTTTAACTTCACTAAAATTAGTTAAAGTACCGCCAAGCCAACGAGCTGAAACATAAGGCATACCGCAACGGGTTGCTTCTTTAGCCACAGGATCTTGAGCTTGACGTTTGGTACCAACAAACAAAATAAGGCCGCCGCGTGAAACGACACCTTTAACATACTCTAAAGTCTCTTTAAGAAGTCTTTGAGTTTCTTCAAGATTAATAATATGGATACCGCCGCGTTCAGCGAAAATATACGGTTCCATTTTTGGATGCCAGCGTTGAGCCTGATGGCCAAAGTGTACGCCGGCCTTAAGCATTTCTTCCAAGGAAGGAATGGTAGGCATAGTTTTTTTCTTAGTTACCTCGGCGGACTCCACGACCCGGCTTAAGCCGAGAATGGTCGAAAAGTTTAACCCACCTGTGTGATTTAATGGCTAAAGTATAAACAAATAACCTATTGACGTCAAGGGTAAATCTAGATATCTTATTTTAGCCGTGCCAAATTCGGCCGGTACAACAGTCAGCCAGGAGAAATCCTCAGTGTCTGAATCGCTCGATTTTATTTCCTTCACTTCTCGTTCCCGGCAACAGCGACCCACCGTGCCGCCACCGGTCAACCACGAAAAAGAGGTCAACGACCTCTTGCGTACCGATTCGCTAGGAGCTGCCCGACTGGCTCGCCAAAAAATAATTGGTGGAGCCATGCTCTCAAATGCGTTGGTCAAGAAACTCTTGACCGACACCTTCCGAGCCGCCGAAGTGGATGAAAATCTCTCCCTCTTCCTGGCCGAACATCTCATGAGGGTCAGGGTCGGCAACGGTGACCTACGTCCTTTTCTTTCCCGTGGGGACCGCAACCGCCTGTGCAACCAGGCCAAAAATCGCGGTCACCGCAACACCGCCGACGCCCTCTCCGACTTCTAAGCGACCGACTGGTCATCTCTCTTCTCCCTCTCACCCCCGATCGTACTAAAAATGACGCAGTACACTGCGTCACTAAATAGAACGATCGGTTTTTTATATTGTTACGAAACTACGAAAAACTACGAAACCACGAAAGTGATCGGTTGGCGGATCGTGTGGTAAGATTCCTAGCGTGACGCTCGGAATAACAAAGCCGCCAATTTCGTAGTTTCGTAGTTTTTCGTGGTTTCGTAACAAACTAAATTTCTTCGTCAATCAACTGATGTCGACGTCGAACACGTTCGGCTTGTAACAAAACATATCCCACCCCTGCCAAACCGCCAAGGACCAATCCAGAAAAAGCATTGGCTGGAATATTAGGCCGAGCTGGCCAACGCGAGTTGAGTGGCGTATCAACAACCCTAACCGAAATATCGCCACCAGATAGATATGAGGTAGCTTGTTGAGTTAAGACATAAGACATGGCGTTGACGATTTGTTCAGCCTGATCAACATCAACATGATAGGCAGTTAAAGAAAGTAAGCCATTACCGCGTGAAACTGAAGCGGAAACCATCTTTTCCCAAGTCCTTCTTTTTTTATCTTCGCGATCGGGAAAAATTGACTGATCAATATCAAAACCAGCACTCATTACCTGATCAAAAAACGATGTAGTGTAAACAATGGTCGATAAATTCTCCGCCAAACGTTCGACTGAACGACTGGCTGTATAAGCATCGAGCGAAGAGGCATTTTCTTGTAAAATCAAAAGTCGAACAGTTGAAGAATATTTAAGCGGCTGCAAAAAAGAAACCAGTAAAGCTATTACCAACCCAACAAAAGCCATGGAAACTATTGTCGCCCAACCGCGTACTAAAACCGTTGAATGATTTTTTGCCATATTTTTATTTTTTATCGATTGAAATTTTAACGTGAACCCAAAATCACATTAATCTCCCTATTCGTTCCATCACGATCAATAATTAAATTGACCGTATCGCCAACATGGTAATCAAACAACAATTCATCAAGCGATTGCTTTTCGGAAATTTCCAAACCACCAACTGAAATAATTATGTCACCACGCTGAAGACCGACTGTTTCAGCTGGACTATCTTTTGTTATTGTACCAACTAATGCACCTTTGGTGTAGCCCTTGGTATAAGCTTCATCATACCCAATAGCTCTCGAAAGATCGGTCACAATTGCCCCAAACCACAAAGATATAATCTTATCTTCTTTAAGCAACGAATATACTGCTGGTTTTATAGCTGTGAAAGGCAAAACTGTTTTTGTTTCGCTAAATTGATCAGCAACCAATATTCCAACAACTTCACCGGAGGAATTAGCTACCGCTGAACCAGCAAAACGAGAGTCGACAGCTACGTTTAATTCCAATCGACGACTAGCGGTTTCGGCAGGAGCTGAAAGTTCACCATTTTGAATAAACCTAAAAAATGAGGTAGTTAGAACTTCATCACTTGCAGAATTCACAAATAAATTTTCACCCGCTTCAAGAATCAAAGGATTACCAAAAGTTACTACCGAAACGTTAGTAATATTTATTTTCAAAAAACTCAAGGAAAAATCTGAATCATTGACAACCTCTTGAACTGGATACAATTTTCCGTTAACCAAAACTTTTGCCTGGTTGATCTCGGTTTTAGATAAATAATAAGAATAAGGCGCAGTTAAAACCCAACCATCAGAAGTGATAAAAAAACCACTAGCTTGTCCGTGTCCTGGTTCATAAGCACCGGTAGAATCAGACGGTTTGGAAAAAATTTCCACGGCAGCAACACTAACCTTATCACGTACTTGTTCAAGTGCCTGATTGTAGCTACTTGGCCCCGGACGAACACGTTCACTGGATAAACTTATGGAATTGGGTGTAGAAATAATCGCGTCATAGTCGCGAAGATAACCTAAAGTCAATGACGAAGCCACTATTCCAGCCCCGGCCCCTAAAGCTACAGTAAGTAAAAGAATTGACGGAGTAGAAAGCATTTTCATAAAAAATATTTTAAGTCCATTTGGCGGTAAAAATAATAAGCACAGCAATCAAACTAACAGCCAAAATATAACGTTTTAAAACTATCGAGCTTAATCGGTTAGACAAATGAGCGCGAACTATGCCAAGAAAAAGATAAAAAAACAAAGTTAGAATCGCAGCATTGAAGAAAAAACCAGCTGGCAAAAAAACTAGACACAAAAACAATTCAGTCAATAAAATTACCGCTCCAAAAACATTGGGTAGTACCCTTTCTTTTTCCACCTTACAAATCCAAAGAACCGAAATAAAGAGGGTGAAAATAAATATTGCATGCACTGGGACGATGAGCCAAAGTGAAAAACCAAAAAAAAGCCGAAGAGCAAAAAATGCTGTACTGGCAAAAAAAACACTTACCACCCCCATTACCAATGATAAATATTCCAAAGCGTTTACTTGATAAGTACTAGACAGATACAAAAAGGAAAAAACATTTTCGGCAAACAACCAAAGCAACAGAGTTGCTAAAGTGATAATTAAAATTTTCATGTTCTGGCCTTCAACAAAAAGCAACAAAGAAAAAGCCGACACTGCCAAACAAAAGGGTAAAGCAAAAAAAGACCAAAAATCAGCTTTTTTAAAAGACCAACCGGCCAATCTAGCTAAAACAAAAAAGAGAATCAAAAGAGATACACCCGCAATAAAAAAAGGGTGACTAGGAAACCAAAACAAAGCCATTGCCCCAATAGCCATAGTCAAACCAGATAATATTGGTAGAGTACGTAAAAAAACCAACATGTTATTGAATCTTCATTATTTCCACTATTAAAGTTCCGGAAACCTTCAAAAAACCTTCTGAAGCTTCGATTTTTGTGACCGAAGCATAACGACCAATTTTTTGATTCAAATAATCTAATCCTTTATTTAAAGCTGGTTTAAGAAAAACATCAGTTAAAAAATAAGGTATGGATAAATTTCCGACTTTTAATTTAACTTCATCTGTAACCAGTAAACCATTTTCTGCTTTTATTTTAGCCAAAAGACTTAAAGCGTTTTCGTTAACTTGACCAGTCAACGGTAAAAATATCTCAATTCCCTGTTTTTCGTCAATTGCTACCTGGGCTTTATCACTAGAAAAAAAACTTAAATTATTGTCTATTATTGTTGTTTGTAATGAGGTGGTAATGGAACTTTCTGGCAAAAGCAACTCTATGTCCTTATCTTCCAAACTGCCGGAACCGGATTGCAGACGATCGGTTAAAACATTTCCAAAAGTCTCCGAAATATAAGTTTCAAGTGGTGGTCCAGCCGATACAACACGAAGAGGAGTTGGTGATTTATACGCCCAATTAGAAATTATTGGTATGTTAACAAAACCTGAGGCCGCGACTATCCAAACCAAACCACCAATCATAAAAAGAAAAACAACAAGAAGAATAAGACATCCGTAAACTTTTCCTCGACCACGATGACCGGATGATAATTCTTTCTTTTCTTTTACTGGTGTTTGTTTAACTTCTTCGACTGTGGCAATTGATCCAACTTTTTTCTCTATCATGACCATAAATTATTTTGATAGCCACGGATTTTCAGAAAAAATATTTTCCAATCTTGTTTGCCCTTCTTCGAGTTTACTAGTATTACCAGACAAACCTTGCTTTATTAACTCTAAAGCGCTAACCAACTCAAAATGAACTGACCGACCTTCGGCTGGCACACGCAAAGCCAATAAATTTTGTTCAACCTCGGAAACAAGTGTCAAACGTGCCTCCCAATAAGTATCTACTTCATATTTATTCTGAAAATCACCTAAAGCCAGACGAGCTGAAGTTTGATACTGTTCAAAAGTAACAGCCGAATCTTCAACCGCAACCTCAGAAGAATTTTTCAAAACCATAGCCCAAACCACAAAGAAAAACAAAAGGAGAGATAGAAAGCCAATAATCAAGGGAAACCAATTTCGATGATGAATATCTTTAAACATAATTAAAAATGAAAATTATTTTTCAGAAGAAACTCCGGAAAACAACTCTTCGAAAGCCACGGAAATCATAGTTGCCGCCGGAATAGCCAAAAGTGCCCCAGCCACACCACCAAACTTAATTCCAACCAACATCGCTAAAATACTTATAACCGGATTAAGTCCGGTAACCTTTTGCATAATTTTTGGGACCAAAACATTATTTTCAATCTCTTGAATGGCGACAAAAAGAATAAGTGTTAACGCCCCCTTAATTGGTGATACGGAAAAAGCAATAATCAAAGTTGGGATAGCTGCGAGCATTGGCCCAGCATATGGAATAATTTCCAAAAGTCCAGCCACTAAACCGAGCAATAATGCATATGGTACCCCAAGAATAGTTAAACCTAAATAAACCGACAAACCTATAACAACTCCTAGAATCAACTGACCCCGTAACCACGAACCAATTCGCTTCTGCATTTTATTGAACAATGAAGTAAGAAATGGTTGATATTCAATTGGAGCACAGTTTTTAAAAAGTCGTTTTGCGGCATCCTCTTCAACCACCATGTAAAAAGTTAAAACCAAAACTATAACAAAGGCGGCTAAACTTCCAAAAAAACCAGTAACAGTAGAAAAAATTCCAGAAAAAGATTCGCTCATGCCGTCTTGAATAGCTTTAAACCCAGACTGGAAATGAGTTCCCAAACCATATTGAACTGTTAAATCTTGAAAACGACTAAAGGTATTTGATAAACCATCAAAAATTGATGGAAAATTTGTAATAAACTGTTGTACTTGAGAAACGATTGGTGGAACCAATAAGATAACGACCGAGGTGCCAATAGCTAATAAACAAAGATAAACAATAATAACTGCCAAAGCTCGCGGAATATGGTGCTTGGCAAACCAAGCAGCAAACGGTTCGATTAATGCGGACAACAGAAGCGCAACAAACATCATAGCCACAATGTCACGCAATAACCACAACAATCCTACTAACATCAGCATGAGTAATACTTTAACAATAGTCCAGGTGGAAACCGAGACATTGTGTGATCGATCCAAAGTACGAATGGGCATATCTTTTTTGAAATTTTCAATAATCAATACTCAATTATCAAGTAAAGTGTCTTAATTTTTAAAAATAAAGAACATCTTTCATTGAATATTGATTATTGAAATTTGAATATTTAGTTTTAAATAGTATAACATAAAAAACAAAAACTCCCCAACCTAAGTTGAGGATTTTTTAAATGTTATTTGATTGAGACCGTGAGCCCTCCTTCGCTCACGTCGAGCTATGGAGGGCATCCTTCGCTCAAATTTCGAAGGCTTGCCATCCGAAGCTCGCCACGAGCGAAGGATGGTGGAACTGGAGGGAATTGAACCCTCGTCTGGTAAGCGCAACCCGAACGATTCTTCAAGCATAGTCCCGCTTGGAATATGCCTGTGTCGTAATCGAAGCGAGACAAAACTCACGACACAGCGCCGGTCGCCTTTTCTTAGTGTTTGAAGACCGGATACCCAAACACCCAGTCTGAAAATATAACACCTCGATTTCCCTTATCAGACGTTGGGGAAAGAGATGGGTCGTTTGCCCTTAGGCGACGACCGAAACAAAGCTAGGCATAGCAAACGCTTTCGCGAAGGCTACTTTAGCTTGTGAGAAGATATTGGCATTTGCTTCTCTAATACCCAGGATTAACGAGGTAAGGTATGTCCTCGGCTTGCACGTTCGAACCGCAGGCTTCCATCGATCCCGATCAGTCCCCTTCTGTCTTCATTTATATGAAAACAGGAGGCGAATGCTCGGTTCGAAAATTCTAAGCACTAAATTCTAAATACTAAGTTGGAGGCTCTTTTTTAAAATACTAACAAACCTTCTTAGAATTTGGAGTTTAGAATTTAGAATTTTTTACTCACGCATTTTTTCCCGTATCTGCCTATCAACCTCACGTTTTTTGATAACCGCACGTTTTTCAAATTGTTTTTTACCACGAGCCAAAGCAAAAGAAATCTTTACAAGATTCCGGTGAGTATATACCTTAATTGGCACTAAAGTCAAGCCTTGAGTATTAATTTTACCAATCAATTTATTGATATCACGACGACGAATAAGAATTTTTCGGTTGCGATATGGGTCATAAGACTCTTGTGCCCCGGCTGGCTCATAACGGGAAATGAGAGCGTTCTTTAGCCACAGCTCATTATTTCTAATCATTATAAAAGCCCCTTTAAGTTGAACATGCCCGGCTTTAGTTGATTTAGTTTCAGCCCCAGTTAACATAAGACCGCCCTCAAAAGTCTCAAGGAATTCAAAGTCGTATTGAGCACGTTTGTTTATAGCTAATGACTCCATAATCGATTTTAGTATAGCACATCTTGATTTTTGCTTAATATCTGTTACAATCCTCATATAAAAATATGCGTATCCATAGACATCGTTTTCGAAAACCAAAATTTGATATCCCGGAGTATAAGGTTAATGAAGAAATTACCGCTCCAGAATTACGGGTTTTTGATGATCAAGGTCAGCCACTTGGTATATTAAGTACTATTGAAGCTATCCGCATTGCTGCGGAAAAAGGTTTTGATTTGGTTGAAGTTTCCCCAAAAGCTGAACCACCGGTAGCTAAAATTCTTGATAACGGTCAATTCCGCTATCAAAAAGAAAAAGAAGCTCGAAAACAAAAGGTTCAGTCGCATGAAGTTGACACTAAAGGTATTCGTCTTTCAATGCGTATCGGCGACCACGATTTGGAAATTCGTCGCCAACAGGCCAAAAAATTCTTGGAACGAGGCGACAAAATCCGCCCAGAAATTGTCTTACGTGGCCGTGAAAAAGCTCATGCTGATGTAGCTGTAGAAGTAATCACGGGTTTTGTTAAATCCCTGGAGACATTCTTTCCTTTACGAATTGAACAACCTATTTCTAAAATGAACGGCCGAGTTACCACCACTGTGGCTCGCGGCTAAATTGACAGAAAAAAGCGTTTCCGCTATACTCGGAGCGCTTTTCTTTATTGAAAAATATGAAGTGTAAGACTCACAAAGCGCTCGCAAAACGCGTGCGTGTCACCAAAACCGGTAAAGTCATGAAACGCTATTGCGGTCAGGGCCATTTTAACACTCGCGATGCTGGTAAAATCACCCGAAAAAAACGTCGCGACACTGAAATGTCTCAAGCTCACCACAAAGCTTTCATTACGCTTTTGCCGTATTCAGCTTAATTTTAATATTTTATGGCTCGTGTAAAACGCGGTACCCAACATGTCAAACGCCGCAAAAATCTTCTTAAAAAAACCAAGGGCTACAAATGGGGTCGTAAGTCCAAAATTAAAGTTGCTCGCATTGCTTCAATTAAGGCCGGTGCTTATGCCTATCGTGATCGTCGTGCCAACAAACGCAACTTCCGTCGCCTTTGGCAGGTTCGTATCAATGCTGCGGTTCGACAATATGATTTGTCCTACAGCCGCTTTATGGATTTAATCAAAAAAGCTGATATTGAAATCGATCGCAAAATTCTGTCACAGTTAGCCATGGAACATGAAGCAGTATTCAAAAAATTGGTTGAAGAAGTCAAAAAGTAAACAAAAATTTTTACAAAAACCGTTTGGCTTAGCTGAACGGTTTTTTGTATTCCAATTTACGATTTTACCCAACAGTTACCACATTTACGTTTTTACCAGGCAGCTGCCTGGTTTACGCTTTTACGTTTTTACTAAAACCACCGAAGATGATTGACAAAAATAGCAAAAAACAATATATTAATGCGTCACTGTAGGTTTTCAAAAAGCCGAACAGACCAATCTGTACGTTCTTTAAAAAACGAGGAAACCATGATCTTTGCTCCAAAAGTTCTTGAAACAGACGAACTTTCTTTGAACCGAACAGCCAACCTTGTAATCGTTGTTGAAGGTGCTAACGAAAAACACCTCCTCTGTTGGAAAATCACAGATATCAGTACTGATCCACAAAGATCTGAAGTCTCTGGTGTTCGTGATGAAAAAGGTATGCACTACAAGATTACTTTTGTTCCGAAAAGTATCGGAACAGGAAAAATCTTTATTTGGATACCCGGACACAACGCCGATGCATCGTTCGATATTGAAGTTCACGAAGCTCATCCGGAAGAACCGGATGACAGAACAACCTTAATTCCGGAAATGGACGAATCGACTGAAACTCTATTCGATCTAGATACGAATCAGGAACGGCTTGATGATTTACTAGACGGAAAAGCTACGACAGTTTTGGCTATCTGGGCTGAAGACGAACCTCTTGGAGACGACCACGAACAAGCTCTTCTTGGTGGATTATCGCGAGACGAAGACGAGGAATGGCTACGGAACAATTCGCCTATTGAAAACCAGATAGTAGAAAAAAAAATCTGGTAATCCAGACAAATACGCCATCTGGTTCTACACCAGCTCCATCGCCATACTTATAGTCATGATTGTTTGCCTGCTTGGGTTCGTGGTTTTGACAAAGACCGCTGATACCCTCACAGTAAAAAACAATCGTTCTAATCAATCAATCATGGTCGAAACTCCGAAACCGGTCGAGAAAAAACCAACTACACCGGTTTCCGAAAAAATCTGGGTTTGCGATGAACCCGGCGCACTTGAAGGGGAGATCGTCGGTACCCCAGAAACCGGCTATAGCCTAGTCTGTAAAGGCGTTGAGTGGGTCTGTGATCCAAAACCGCTTGACCAGGATGGCCAAGTCACCCTAACTGAAGCCGATTGTCGACTGAAACAACTCTGATCGGCAAAACTTCTCTAGCGAGTCGCGAAAACGACCCGCTTTTTTGTTTTTTTAAAAAAATTGCCAATAAAAACCTTAAAATCCAGCCCTTTTGATTGACAAAACTACATTTTTTTGATATATTGGTTTGTCTTTCGGCTGTAAGCCGTTGACTGCCCCCCCCCAACGCGTGTAGACACGCATCAGGAGTTCTCATGAGCGACCCTCATTTCACCCCCAAATCTCCCACCAATTGGCGTCTGTGGCTTCTCATCATGTTTCTCATGTTCGGAAGCTTCCTTGTCGGAGTCGCCACGACCTTCGGGATCATGGCCTACCTCCAGAACGTCGAGATGGGAGGCAACGGCGATCTGATCGTCGAAGGCGGACCCGAGGCCGGCGACAACCTGCCGGTCATGGGTACCACCAGTGCCAGTGACCCCGTCGACAAGAGCGACCTCGGGCAGGACAAGGTCGGCACCCTACCCTCCGCCTCCACCGAGCCCACCACCGAAGCCGCCCTACCCGTCGCCGCCACGCCTCCGGCCGCCGCCGCCAAGACCCCCTGGGTCTGTGAGCTCCCCGGCGCGACGGTGGAAATCTCCGGCTCACCCGAAGCCGGCTGGTCCATCATCTGCAACGGGGTGCTCTTCCCGAACTGCGGAAACGAGGCCAGGTTGCCCAACGGCGACGTGGACCTGTCGGCCGCCGACTGTCACGTCGTGGACTAGTCCACACTCCCGACCCCAAGGTCACTCCTTCGTCTTTGATGAAGTTGAGTGATCTAGGGGTCGTTTTATTTACCCCCCACCCACGAGGCGACACCCTCCCCCTAGGGGGGGGAGGGATACTGCAAATATACAGAGGAAGCAGTTTAAATTAATCGTACCAAAATGTAAAAAGTGCAAGGTTATAAATTACAGCAAAAATAGTGATAATAATACACACAGGTATTATTTTTTTATTCAATTTTTTTATTGTCAAAACAATAAGTAGAGCGATCACAAAAGCCACCAAAAACCAAATAAGTTGATTGGTAAATACTCCGTACCACATGTCTACCGGCACATTATCGCTACCCATAGGTGAAGGCGGTAACTCAAGGGCAGAAATTGGAAATCCAGATTTAGCAACACTTGGTAAATTCATTCCCCATTGATGAGTAGCTTGCTCTGCATTAATCGACTGACGCGAGGCAATCCATGAAAAAAATGATAACCATTGACCAATAGCTGCTGTTAACACCAAAAGTAAAGCTATTTTTATTTTATGATATTTTTCTGCAAAAAGTGCACTTATAATAAGTACGATAGCCGGGAGAGCAAAAAGTATACCGAAGTTAGTAAAAAGCCGAATCAACCCTATGGGAATACCTATTAAGAGTATAAGTGGGAGAGCAAATAACATAAAAAGACTTAAAACATTTTATCGGATAAACAAAAGATATTAAAAACTAAATTAATTTCCGGCATCCATTGTATGGATCGGGAAAATATTAAAAAGTACAAACCATTCGTCATGGCAGGCGATAGCAATAACACCAAAAGGAACAGCTTTGACACCTAAACCATCAGCGTCATTCTCGCAGACTTCTGAAGTTTCATATTGGGCAAAACCATCACCATATTGGTCAGCTATTTTTTCATAAGTATCATCAGTATCGTAAATGTTTGGTATTGAGAAAATAATAAGTACGGCAAAAACCCCGACCACGATTAATATGTTTCTTTTATTCATACAAGCAAAGCTTATCTTAAATATTACTTAGACTCAATACGTAAAAAATAATCAAGTAAACAACCACCGGACTTAGGTCCGGTGGCTTTGTTTTTGCGCCGGCGATGCCGGCAGGGCGGATGGTTAATTACTTAGAGATTAGTTTGTCAAACAACGATGGTTGGTCAACTTCATTATGGT